>OBXM01000706.1_pt1 | contig 28183 bp, 23 predicted proteins | sample 1538141 | NCBI WGS metagenome assembly OBXM01 (sample SAMEA2580153, study PRJEB22360) | human gut metagenome | biome: human gut; feature: human-associated habitat; material: faeces | place: Denmark | collected 2008/2010 | reverse complement strand
TTAATGAAAAGAAAATATATAATGAATTAATAAATATTAGTAAAATTCTTATTGATGAATCATCGATAGATTTCACTAATAGTGAGCAAACAAAATTGCAATTTGTGAATGAAAATGGGAATGAATTGGAAAAAATGGATGGAATTTTGAAAATAAAGCAAATACTATAATTATTAGTACGGTTGAAAAGAGCATTGTGAAGGAGAGACTATTATTTGGTCCGTAAATTGATAGACGGCAGAATGGAGGTTGCAATGAGAGAAAATGTGGAGTATTTATATAAACGATTAGATACTAGATGGAATAGTAAGCAAATAATACAAAAAAATATACATAGATCTAAAATAAAAAAACTCCTAAAAGAAATTAAACCTAACAATACTCTATTGGATGTTTGTAGAGGTGGATCTGTTGATGGCATATTAGGTGTAATGGCAGCTAAAAAAGGGGTGAAAGTGACAATATGCAGTCCTAAAGAAGAATATATAGAAGTAATTAAACGTTTTGCCGCAGCTCAACATGTAGATGTAGATAATTACGTAGTATGTCAACCGGATGACTTACCATTCGGGGATAATTCGTTTGATTGTGTATCTAGTATACATGTTTTGGAACATGTTGAGAGGTATGATAAGGCGTTAGATGAAATATACAGAGTTACTAAGAAAGCGGCAATAATAGCTCTGCCTACGTGTTTAAATCCTTGCGTATGGGCCAGAATAGGTGGGGCGAATTATTACAATTTTAAGTGGGACAGTATTCCTAGGATGTTATATGGTATGTTAAAAATGCTTTATGCTTTTGTAACTTTTAAAGAGGGAGTTTATGAGAATAATGAGGAGAAAGGTGAAATGATTAGACATCTTCAAAGATTTCCTTGGATTGTTTGTATGGATTTAAAGCGACATAAGTTTTTGATAGATAAATATGGTGCTGATGGATTTTGTTTCCCGTGGTCGAAAAAACTTATTAAAGTTCAAAGAGTTCTGGATAATTTTTCATATTACCCATTTATACGTAACTGGGGATTTGGCACTCATTATTTGGCGTATAAAGTCAACAGTGATAACTAGATATGGATAAAATTACTCGCAGTTTTTATTATGAAATTGCGAGTTTTAAAATATAAGACATCTTAAGGATAAAGTGAAAGGTAAAAATGGAGAAAAAAAGCAAGATTATTAAATGGTATATGAAATATATTGTTAAGCGCAGAATTGTATTTTATAGTTATTTGCTTTGTTTTGTTATTTTTTTGGGATTTGTAACGAATTATATAAAAATTGATGTTCGTAAAGAATACCATGCAATTGTCAAAGAAAACAGAATTTGTATTAATGAAGAAAAAATATTTCCGATAATAGATAATGAAATCTTTATATATAAGAATAAAACTCAAAAAATATGGAAAACAAAGATAATATCACAAAAAAATCACGAAAATAAAACATATTTACGACTGAATAACAAAATTACAAATATTTCTGGAAAAGTCACAATAGAATATGTGATAGATAGACAGTCTCTTCTTAAAATAATTTTTAAAAAGGGAGGAAGAAATGAATAATGGAAAAATTAAATTATTTTTCATGTGTCAAATTTTTAAAAAAATATATATTAAAGTATCGAAAAAATTTTGTAATGTTTTATTTGGGATGGCTATTTGATTCGATACTAGCACTCCTAATTCCGATCATCTTTGGTATTTTAATTGATGAAGTGGTATACTATCAAAATTTGAGAACATTTTTTTGCTTAACTTCCTTTTTAATTATATCTTGTTTTTTCTCGTGCGGCCTTTATTTTTTGCTTTATTCCCAACATGGATATTTAATGAATATGTTTGGATTTGAGATAAAGAAAGATGTTTTTTCGAAATTGCAGAAATGTAAAGCGAGCTATTTAGATAAAGCGAATGTTGGAAATATTATGGCGGAGTTGCAAGATTATCCAGAAGAATGTATGCATTTTATTGTGCGAAATATGATTCATATAACAAATGAAAGTATTTTTATTATTTTATATGGAATATATCTTTGGATGATCGATTGGCATATTGGCTTAATTGCTATTTTGACGGTTCCATTATCCACGTTTGTAAATTTTAGATTTAAAAAGAAAATCCGGATATTTGGAGAGACAAGAACTCAATATTATCAAAAATACTTGAGTTGGTTATTAGAACGATTAAAGGGTATTAATGATATAAATTGGCTTGGAGCAGAGGAAAAAGCAGAAAATGATTTTGAAGAATGCCAGGGTAAAGTGCTAGATATAACAAAAGAATCAGATGTTTCCACTGTTAAAGCACAAAATTTTGTAAAATTAATCAACTTAATAATACAATTAAGTATTTATGGTATATCAGCGTTTTTGGTAGCAAATGGGGAAATTACAGTTGGAGTACTGACCGTTATTTTGTCATTTTACGATAAATTGACCAAAAATGTTAATATCGTAAGCAGTAGACTTTTGGATTCCGAAAAGCGTATTTCTTATATTCAAAGAATATACGATTTTCTTCAGTTACCTACAGAAGACGAATGGGCGGGGAAAGAGGATATTATCATTAATAAAGGAAGTATAAAGTTCCATGACATATCATTTTCATATGAAAATAGAAAAACAGTTTTGCAACATATAAATTTGCAGATTAATTCGGGAGAAAGAGTTGCTTTACTAGGGAAAAGTGGAAGTGGAAAATCTACACTTGCATATCTTTTAATTGGATTCTATCAACCGACAAAGGGAAAGGTTGAGATTGACGGACAAGCGTTGGCAAGCTGTAATTTAAAATCAATTAGACAAGAAGTTGGATTTGTTCAACAGAATGTACTTATTTTTAGCGGAACAATTCGCCAAAATTTGTTGCTTGGAAAACATAATGCAAGTGAACAAGAAATTAGAGATGCCTGTAAAATTGCTGGAATATGGGAGTTTGTACAATCTTTACCACAAAAGTTAGATACACTGGTGGGGAGAGAGGGAATTGATGTATCTGGAGGACAAAAGCAAAGAATTGCAATTGCAAGAATTTATTTAAAAGACCCTAAGATCCTAATATTTGATGAAGCTACTTCAGCATTGGATGAAAAGACGGAGAAAGAAATTATAAAATCTTGGAAAAAAGTTTTTTCTGATAGAACATCTATAGTAATTACACATCGACAGGAAACTGCGTTGGCTTGTGATAAGGCTATAATTATCGAAAATGGAGAAATAGTTGAAAGCGGTAATGTTTCAGATATAAACATTAAGGGGAGTAAGTTTCAAGAGCTTTTTACAGTGCAGGAGGGATAAAATGCTAGATAAAATACAATATCGATTGAGTGTAGTAAAAAGTCTAGTTCCATATTCAACAGGAGCAAAACGTTATTTTTTACTTTTAATATTAATAAATGCAATGATAATGGGAACGAAATTTTTAACACCTGTTTTTTATGGTATTTTCATTGATGAGGTGGTTATAAAAAAAGAATTTGCGAAAATGATAGTTGTTATCAGTGGATATGTAGTAATTTATTTGATAGAGGCTAGTTTGTCTCAGTGCGGCATGGAATTAAAGTCAAGGTTAAGCAATATGGTAACACGTAAAGCCCGAAGTCATATTTTTCATACCTATTTACAAACTTCATTTTGGAAAAATAATAAATATCATATCGGAGATCTAAAGATGAGAATAGATGATGATGCAGCACAGATAGATGAATTTGCAGAAAAGCAATCAGTAAATTATTTTTTAGCTTATGTCACTATGGGAACTTGCATTGTTATTTTGTTTCTTATTGATTTGCATTTGGCTATTTTTTCTAGCATTGTTATTCCGTTAACATTTATGATGGATAATTGGGTGAGTAAAAGAGAAAATAGAATAATAAGAGTGCAATATGAAAATCAAAAACAATGGACAGAATGGTTGCGTGAAGATATTCAAGGCTGGAGGGAAGTTAAAGCTTTAAATCTTTTTAAGCATGAGGAGATACAGTTTTATAAGTTTGCACATAAGGACATGATATATAATGCAAAATGGATAAATTTTTGGACAGCAAGAGTTTTAGTGATACCTAAAATTAAAGATGAACTTTTTATGCAGTTTTGCTTATACTTTCTGGGCGGATTATTAATTATTTTTCAGAAATTGGAGATAAGCCAGTTGCTAGTTTTTGTAATGTATTATTCTATGTTTTCGGATGCAGTTAAAATTGTGTCTAAAGCAGATGCGGATTTACAGGCAAACAAAATTTATACAGATAGACTTAAAGAGAGTTTGGAGAAACTGGGGAAAGAAGATAATAGAAAGAAAGAAGCTCCGGGGCCTGATGGTACAATACAGTTTGAGAATGTTTCGTTTCATTATCAAAGTTCAAAAAAAGAAATATTAAAGAATTTCAATCTTACAATAAAAAAAGGAGAAAGAATTGCCATTGTTGGAAAAAGTGGAAGCGGTAAATCGACAGTAATAAAATTATTAGCAGGAGTAGAAAAGCCAACAGAAGGAAGAATCCTTTATTCGGGAATAGACTTGGAAGATATTGATTTAAAAGTTCTGTATAAAAAAATAGGATTTGTGATGCAAGAAAATGTATTATTTAATGATACGATAGAAGAAAATCTATTATATGGGAAGAAAAATGCAAGTCTGGAAGAAATGGTGGAAGTATGCATAAAAGTAGGTATTTATGATGATATCCGAAAAATGCCTAAAAGAATGAAGACGATCATTGGAGAAAATGGGGGACTTCTTTCGGGGGGACAAAGGCAACGTCTTGTTTTAGCAAGGATGTTATTGCAAAAAAAAGAAGTGTTTATATTTGATGAAGCAACAAGTGGGCTTGATCGGAATTTAGAAGATGTTGTGTATCAAACAATTATGTCCATGCCCTCGGATAGAAGCATTATAGTTATAACACATAAAAAAGAAGATTTACAAAAATTTGACAGGATAATCGAAATAAGATAAAAGTTTTTAAAGCTGCAGTATACTAGGTCTGTTTCTGTGAGATAATCGAGGAATGAACGTGAGTATAAAGAGTGTAACCGTCTAGCGATCCTACTTTTCTAAACTTACTGTGCATACTTTCCTCTGGAATAGTAAAAAAGAGAACGTTTCACTGTTTGTGCCCCGTTAAGCTGATAGATTTATGTAACTCCGCATAAAGTCAGATCAACAATTCAATGATTGGAGGTCCTGGGAGTTTGGCGAAATGTAGTTCACCTGTTTTAGCTTATGATAAGAGGAAAAAACAGATGGATTTCCTTTATACGTATACGGTAAACTATTAGTACCGTGCTAATTTCATCCATTTATGAGATAATAACTGAAATTTCCGTAAAAAGGGGTCCATGTTCCGCACCAACAGTGCACTCAGGCCATTTTCAACGGTGCGGAGCACCACTTCTCTAATGATAGATGATTATTTTTTCGCTTCGTACATACTGATACCATTCATTTTAAGCCGATAGCTATGTCGTTTGTCTGTAATGCGTGCAAGATAGGTATCAGCATAGGTGGGTTCCCAGAATAGATCAAACTCTGAAAAAGGTGAATTCAGGATCAATTCGTCCTTTGAATGTTTGGAAATCATAGCCGGCAGGTTGTCTGGAACAAGATATTTCAGAAAAGCCTCATAATATCTAGTGCATGGACAACGACGGTAATAAAACTTGGAAGCTTTTCATCAGGAAAGCCTCTGCATATACACGGCTACTAAAGTCTAATATCGTAGCAAATGCATGAACCTTGTGCACCTCGGCGGTTGTAGGATTAGTCAGAAGTTTAGGCTGATCGCTGTTCCAGTCGCTATATATTCGCTCTTTCGGAATCCGTTCGGCTGGCATAGATACGGAATTCTGTCTGTAATTTCCTTTCAGAAAATCTCTGTAGAACTTATAGAATTGTGACAGTTGATAGCCATTCGGAAGTTCTTTTTGTGTATTCCATCTACTGGAATGCGAGAGCGGGCGTCTACATTGTAAATGACATTCTTATCATCATGCAAGATTGGGATGTCGGACACCCTGGAAAAGGACATGGTTTTCGATCCTGTATCCAGTTCCATCTGACTGTCGCTAAGCGTCCGGATCGCCCAGCCTTTCAATTTCCCGGTCAGAATTTTCCCGGTATTGGATTTGTATGTATATTCATACGTACCTGTATAATGAACGGTATAATTTCTTCTTCATTGTTTCTTCTCCCTTTTTATCCGTATATAGCAGGTCATACAGATATTACCGGCTTCCTTCATTTACTGTAATCCAATACCGCTCAAAGTTGACCTGGCCTTCCGGCTCATAGACAGTACCGTCATAGATACCGCCGTTTGCCAGGATCGTTTTTCGGCTTGCGGTATTGGTATCCATACAGCAAACCAACACACGGTCAAGGCCGAGACTGCGGCAGTATGGAAGACAGTCATGGAGCATCTTTGTTGCATATCCTTTCTGCCGTTCACTTGGGCGGATGGAATAGCCAATATGTCCACCGTAAGTTTCCAGAAATGGAGTGAATGTGTGACGAATCTGGATCGTTCCAAGAATCTTCTGGTCGGATTCTCTTACATAGATAAATTGGGTAGATGGAACCATATCCTCAGGAATGTCTTCTCCGAGTTCAAAACGCTGAGTGTGAACTACCCACTGGGCCGGGTCTTCCATGTCAGCCAGGGGGCCGCAGCCATTTAACGGACTGCCGAGATCAAGAAATTCCTGGCGGTAAGCACGAATCTCATCGGAAAAGGAGAGGTTCGGTCTTATTAAAGTTAGTTTTTCCAAGTGATTTCCCTCCTTGCAGATATTATATATTTATTTTAACAGGAATAGAGTGGGAATTCTACTGCAAATTATATGCCCAAGCTATCTGTGTTCTGGATGGCAGTGAGCCCGGAAAAACTGGTAGTATCCGGTGTGAACTGCCGAGGAGTCTACGACTCTGTCCGGGAGATCGTAGTAGTATTTCCGGGTAGCGATATCCAGGGAAAGCCGATCCAGGGGATAGCCGGGAACTCGCTTAGAATGTGGGGTATCTGTCAGGAGAAACGGTTCTGTCCATAGGGATTCATCTATACTCTGATAAATATGTTCCGGATCAAGGATAAGACAGATGGCGTTTTTGTATCGGCCGGTCAGAAGACCACCGTGGATTCTGGCAAGATTGGCATAGTATGCCGTCATTTCCTCATCGTTCAGGGAGCGCCCGCCGACCCGGCGGATGTGGGTTCCAGGCTGAAGATCAGGTGAAAGATCTCCAAAGTACAGTCCGCTGTCGCAGGAAAAGGCAGGGAGATGGAAGGTGTCATAGTACGCATGTGCTTTTAAAACCGCATTTTCCAGGGGATCGTTTCCGGTTTCTTCTACCTCCGGAATCGGAGTGTTAAGATCACGCAGCCCGATCATATCAATGGAAAGTTTGTCAAGTACTTGTTTCATGGAAGAGAGTTTGGCAGGATTTGTCGTACCGTATAATAATCGCATTTGCTTTTACCTCAAAAATCAGAAAATATCAAAACTCCCGGAGAAGGATGATTCCCCGGAAGTCTGGTTTGGCTGTATGTTTTCGTGTTGTACTATTTTTGGTTGTGTTTTTCTTCCATCAGCTTCATGGCACGCACTTTCAGCGGCAGTCCGAACAGATTGATGAATCCGTCCGCATCGTGGTGGTCGTAGAGATCACCGGTTGTGAAGCTTGCGAGGGATTCGCTGTACAGAGAGTATGGGGAGGTCGTTCCGGCCTTGATAATATTGCCTTTGTACAGCTTGAATTTCACTTCTCCTGTCACATACTCCTGTGTGGATGTCACAAAAGCCTGGATTGCCTCCCGAAGCGGTGTGAACCATTTCCCTTCGTATACAACCTGAGCAAGCTTATTGGCAAGGTTTTTCTTTACTTCGTGCGTCGCACGGTCAAGAACAAGCTCTTCAAGCTGCTGGTGTGCTTCCATCAGGATTGTTCCGCCAGGTGTTTCATAAACGCCGCGGGATTTCATTCCAACAACACGGTTTTCTACGATATCGATGATACCAATACCGTGTTTGCCGCCAAGACTGTTGAGTTCTGTGATGATCTCGGACAGTTTCATCTCTTTCCCATTCAGACTCTTCGGAATCCCTTTTTCAAATGTCATGGTGACATCTTCCGGCTGATCCGGTGCCTTTTCCGGCGTCACACTGAGCACAAGCAGATCATCGTAGTTCGGAGCCAGAGAAGGATCTTCCAGTTCCAGTCCTTCGTGGCTGATGTGCCAGAGGTTCCGGTCGCGACTGTAGCTGTGTTTTGCGTCGAACGGCAAGTCAATACCATGCTGTTTGCAGTATTCGATTTCATCTTCACGGGACTGCATGGTCCACAGATCAGTCATTCTCCAAGGAGCGATGATCTTAAGGTCCGGAGCCAGGGCGGTAATACCAAGCTCAAAACGGATTTGGTCGTTTCCTTTTCCGGTTGCGCCGTGACAGATTGCTACTGCGTTTTCTTTCCTTGCGATCTCAACGAGCTTTTTCGCAATTCCCGGACGAGCCATTGCTGTGCCGAGCAGATATTTGTTCTCATAGACAGCACCGGCTTGTACGCAAGGCATAATGTAGTCTTCGCAGAACTCATCCACGATATTTTCAATGTAGAGCTTGCTTGCGCCGGACATCTTTGCGCGCTCTTCCAATCCGTCCAATTCTTCCCCCTGCCCACAGTCAATGCAGCAGCAGATGACGTCGTAGTTAAATGTTTCTTTCAGCCACGGAATGACGGCTGTCGTATCCAGGCCTCCTGAATATGCGAGTACCACTTTTTCTTTCATAATCTATATTCCTCCTGAATTTGATGTTCCGATTCACATGTGTTACTATACACCTTTTTTTATAATTATGCAATATATAAATGCAGAAATTAGAAAAATGGGATGAGATTTTTTAATGTAGATGCATAATTCACAAAAAAATATTCATGAAATAGGAATAATTATACAAAAAAGATGCGTATTTATACTTGCGAAAGGAAAAAACAGGTTGTATACTAAAGACTACAAGTAACATTGCTCGATTCCAGAGGAGCGTTCTATATGATTTTATAGAAAGAAAGGAACGAAAAATATGATAAAAGCAGGAATCATCGGGGCGACTGGATATGCCGGAGGAGAACTGGTCCGGATCCTGATGGGTCACAAGGACGTGGAGGTCAAATGGTACGGTTCCAGAAGCTATATCGATCAGAAATATGCGGCAGTATACCAGAATCTGTTTCAGATAGTAGAGGGCGTCTGCAAAGATGATAATATGGAAGAACTGGCGAATCAGGTGGATGTGATCTTCACAGCGACGCCGCAGGGGTATTGTGCTTCTTTATTAAAAGAAGAGATTTTATCCAAAGTCAAAATCATCGATCTAAGTGCGGACTTCCGTATCAAAGACCAGAAGGTTTATGAAGAGTGGTACAAGATCGAGCACAAAAGTCCGCAGTTTTTACCGGAAGCGGTGTACGGACTGTGTGAAATTAACCGGGAGAAGATCAAGGGGGCAAGAATTCTGGCAAATCCGGGATGTTATCCGACTTGCTCGATTCTTTCCATCTATCCGCTTGCCAGAGAAGGACTGATCGATATGAATACGCTGATTATCGACGCGAAGTCCGGAACATCCGGAGCGGGAAGAGGAGCTAAGGTAGATAATCTTTACTGTGAGGTCAATGAAAATATCAAGGCTTACGGCGTAGCGACTCACCGGCATACACCGGAGATCGAAGAGCAGCTCACCCTTGCGTCTGGGACAAAGACGGTACTGAATTTCACGCCTCATCTTGTACCGATGAATCGGGGCATCCTTGTGACGGCATATGCTTCATTGAAAAGAGAAGTTTCCTATGACAAGGTAAAAGAGATTTACGATCGTTACTATGCAGGCGAGCAGTTTGTCCGGGTACTGGAAAAGGGCGTCTGTCCGCAGACCAAATGGGTAGAGGGAAGTAACTATGTAGACGTAAATTTCCAGATTGATCCGCGCACAGGCAGAGTGATTATGATGGGGGCGATGGATAATCTGGTGAAAGGAGCAGCAGGACAGGCGGTACAGAATATGAACTTGATGTTTGGATTTCCGGAGAAGGAAGGACTGAATCTGGTGCCGATGTTTCCATAAAAGAAAGATGAAGATTCGAGAAATGACAATCGAGGATTACGATCAGGTCTACCATCTCTGGAAAACAATCCACGGATTCGGAATCCGAAGTATTGACGACTCCAGAGAAGGGGTAGAGCGATTTTTGAAGAGAAATCCTACATCCAGCGTAGTGGCAGAAGAGGATGGTAAAATCGTAGGCTGTATTCTCTGTGGACACGATGGGAGACGGGGCTGTTTTTACCATGTCTGTGTTGAGGAGTCCTACCGTAAACATGGCATCGGCCGGCAGATGGTGGGGGCGTCCATGAGGGCGTTGCAGGCAGAAGGGATTAACAAGGTGTCCCTCATCGCATTTACGAAGAACGATGTAGGAAATGCGTTTTGGAACCGTATTGGCTGGACGAAGCGGGAAGATCTGAATTATTACGATTTTACTTTGAATGAAGAAAACATCACTGTGTTTATTGAATAATCATGTTTTAGAAAGAAGAAAGACGGGAGGACGGCAAGATGAAGATAGTAGAAGGTGGAGTGACAAAGGCAAAAGGCTTTGAGGCGGCCAGTACCGCGGCGAAGATCAAATACGAGGGCAGGACAGATATGGCCCTTGTCTACAGTGAAATACCGTGTGTGGCGGCGGGGACGTTTACGACAAACGTGGTCAAAGCAGCTCCGGTCAGGTGGGACAGACAGCTTGTAGATTCCGGCAGACCGGTTCAGGCGGTCGTTGTCAATTCCGGAATCGCCAATGCATGTACCGGAGAGGAAGGGATGTACTACTGTGAAGAGACCGCAAAGGCAGCAGCAGCGGCACTGGGAATCCCGGCGGACAGCGTAGCCCTTGGCTCCACAGGAGAGATCGGACGTCAGCTTCCGATTGACCGTATCCGGGCAGGCGTGGAAGCGCTAGCCCGGAAGAAGGATGGGACAATCGAAAATGGTACATTGGCAGCCAAAGCGATTATGACGACAGATACAACGGAAAAAGAGCTGGCAGCCCAGATTGAGGTGAATGGAAAGACTGTGACGATCGGCGGTATGGCAAAAGGCTCCGGAATGATCCATCCGAATATGTGTACCATGCTCAGTTTTATTACGACAGACGCTGTGATCTCCAAAGAGGCATTGCAAAAGGCGCTGAGTGAGGACGTGCAGAATACTTACAATATGATCTCCGTGGATGGAGATACTTCCACAAACGACACAGTGCTGCTCCTGGCAAACGGTGCGGCCCAAAACGAGGAAATCAAGGTGGGAACACCGGACTATGAAGCGTTTACAGAAGCGCTCCATGAGATCAACGTCTACCTGGCAAAGAAGATCGCCGGGGACGGAGAGGGTGCTACCGCCCTTTTTGAGGCGAAAGTGATCGGCGCCAAGACGAAAGAGCAGGCAAAAACGCTGGCAAAATCCATCGTCTGCTCAGATCTGACGAAGACTGCCATCGCAGGGCACGACGCCAACTGGGGACGGATCTTCTGCGCTATGGGTTACTCCGGAGCACAGTTTGATCCAGAGAAAGTGGATCTGTTCTTTGAGAGCAGGGCAGGCAAGATTCAGATTACAGAGGACGGCACGGCAGTAGGCTATAGCGAGGAGAAGGCGACGGAAATTCTTTCCCAGCCGGAAATCACAGCCATTGCCGATATCAAGATGGGGACAGAAGAAGCATCCGCATGGGGATGCGATCTTACATACGATTATATTAAAATCAATGCGGACTACAGAAGCTAGGAGGTAGGAAAAATGGATAAGAGTATGCAGAAGTATCTGGACAAGGCGGAAGTTCTGATCGAAGCCCTCCCGTACATCCAGCGGTTCAACCGGAAAATCATCGTTGTCAAATACGGCGGAAGCGCCATGCTTGACGAAGAGCAGGAAAAAAGAGTCATTCAGGACGTCGTACTGCTGAAGCTCTGCGGATTCAAGCCGATTATTGTACACGGCGGCGGCAAGGAAATCAGTAAGTGGGTGGACAAAGTCGGTAAGGAAACAAAGTTTGTGAATGGACTCCGTGTGACGGACGAGGAGACGATGGAGATCGCTGAGATGGTACTTTCCAAAGTCAACAAAAAGCTTGTACAGCTTGTAGAAGAGCTTGGAATCAAGTCCATTGGTGTCAGCGGAATTGATGGAGGTCTGTTAAAGGTAACGAAAAAATATGTAGATGGCGAAGACATTGGTTATGTGGGAAGTGTCTGCGACGTGGAGCCGAAGATTCTCTTTGATCTTCTGGAAAAAGACTTTCTTCCGGTTGTCTGCTCTGTTGGTTTGGATAACGATTTCCAGGCATATAATGTCAATGCGGACGAGGCGGCCTGTGCGATTGCCAAGGCGGTCAAGGCAGAAAAGCTGGCTTTCTTAACAGATATTGAAGGTGTTTATAAAGACCCGAAAGATCCTGCGACTTTGATTCCGGAACTTTCAGCGGAGGATGCGATCCGTCTGATTAACGACGGCTACATCGAGGGCGGTATGCTACCAAAACTTAGAAGCTGCATCGACGCGCTGGAAAACGGAGTTTCAAGAATTCATATCCTGGACGGACGGATTCCTCATTGTCTGCTGCTTGAGATCTTCACGAACAAGGGAATCGGTACCGCGATTTTAAATGACAAGGAGTGTCGGTATTATCATGGATAAAGCATATATGGAATCAGTACAGAACGCTTTGGTGCACACTTACAATCCGGCTCCGATTGTGCTCGATCATGGAGAGGGTGCCTATCTGTACGATACGGAAGGAAAAGCGTATCTGGACTTTGCGGCCGGTTACGCAGTCAATTCCTTGGGATACGGAAATGAGGAATGGAATCAGGCCCTGAAAAGTCAGATCGATCATCTGGCGCACACTTCCAACCTGTACTATCATACAAGGACAAAAGAGGCGGCCGAAGCGCTGAAAAGAGTGTCCGGAATGGATCGAATTTTCTTCTGCAACAGCGGCGGAGAGGCAATCGAGGGAGCATTGAAGGCTTCACGAAAGTATGCATACACCAAAAAGAGCGGAAGATATGAGTGGATTGCCATGGAAGAGTCGTTCCACGGACGTGGGTTTGGCGCTGTTTCGGTGACCGGACATAAGGCGTATCAGGAACCATTTGAGCCGCTCGTTCCTGGAGTGAGGTTTGCAAAATACAATGATCTGGAAAGCGTCAAAGAGCTCGTTACCGATAAGACCTGCGCCATCATTTTGGAGCCGGTGCAAGGCGAAGGCGGAATCAATGTCGCTACAGAGGAATTTTTAACAGGGATCCGCCGGATTTGCGATGAGAATGATATTCTGATGATCTGTGACGAAGTACAGTGTGGTATGGGCCGGACAGGCTCTTTCTTCGCTTGGCAGCAGTATGGAGTACGGCCGGATATTCTGACGATGGCAAAGGCGATTGGAAATGGATTTCCGGTGGGCGCCTTTGCCCTCACAGAGAAGGTGGCAGAGTGCTCGCTGAATCCAGGGGACCATGGTACAACATATGGGGGAGGACCACTTGCCTGTGCCGCAGTCGCAAAGACTGTGGAGATCTATGAGCGCGAGCATCTTCCGGAGCATACTGCAAAGATTGGCGCTTATCTTCGCAAACAGCTTGAAAATCTTGCGGGACGACACACCTGCATCGTATCCTGCAAGGGCAAGGGACTCATGCAGGGAATACAGCTCAGTATCCCGCTTGCAGATGTGACAAAAAAGGCGCTGGATCGGGGACTTCTGCTGATCGGTGCGGGAAGCGATGTGATCCGTTTTGTACCACCTCTGATTATCACGGAAAAAGAAGTGGATGAACTGATCCGGATTCTCGACGAGATCCTGGAATAGTGAATAAAAACCGGTGTTTCGGGGACACTACTTTCTCAAATGGAAAGGAGGAATGACCAGAAATGACCGGTTTTATCATTGCCCTGATTTCCGGTGCGCTTATGAGTGTGCAGGGGGTCTTTAATACCCAGGTAACGAAGACGACTGGAATGTGGGTCAGCAATATGTGGGTGCAGTTCTCTGCTTTCATCGTCTGCCTTGTTGTCTGGTTTGTGGCGGGAAGAGATCCGATCGGAGGAATTCTGGAGGTACAGCCACGCTATATGCTGCTCGGAGGAGCAATCGGAGCAGGGATCACCTGGACTGTTATCAAAAGCATGGACCAGTTAGGGCCAGCCAAAGCAGCGCTTCTCATTGTAATCGCCCAGCTTATTGTGGCTTATGTAATCGAACTTCTGGGGCTTTTTGGTGTGGACAAGACACCTTTTGACTGGAAACGGGCAGGAGGTCTTTTGATTGCACTTATTGGAATTGCAATTTTCCAATGGAAATAGAGTTGTAATTTAAAGGGAAATTCGTTACAATAGAACTATCTGCATAGAGGGGGCTTTTCTCATCGAAGAGAAAGGAGAACTATGCAAAGAAAGAGAAAAAAGCTGCTCTGCATGACGGCCGCGGCAGTCTTTGCTTTGTCCGGGCTGTCGGGCTGTCACGGAAAAGGACAGGATACGGAGGGAGGCCCTGTCGTTTTGGAAGATGCGTCCGGAGAGGACGGCAAAGAGGCAAAGGACGGCGGGGTGAGGGATGCCGGAGAGGATGAGCAAAAGGAGAGTCCGAAAGAGGCGGCAGATTCCATCGTTGTCTATGTCTGCGGAAAGGTCAGGAAGGAAGGGGTCGTGACACTTCCGGCCGGCAGCAGGATTTACCAGGCGATTGAGATGGCAGGGGGGATGGCGGACGACGCTGCAGCCTCATATCTGAATCTGGCGGAGGTGCTGACGGATGGAGCGAGAGTCTATGTCCCTGGAACAGATGATGCAGAAGTGGGGAATTCGAGTATTCCGCAGGGAAACACGGCCGGAGGCTTTTCAGGGGAGACAGACGGAAAGGTAAACATAAACCAGGCTTCCAAAGAGGAGCTGATGACACTTCCGGGAATTGGCGAAGTCAAGGCGGATGCAATCATTCAGTACCGGACAGAGCAGGGGAAATTTGCTTCTATTGAAGAGATTAAAAATATTTCCGGAATCAAGGACGGAGTATTTGAAAAGATGAAAGACAAGATAACAGTGTAGCGAGGGAGAAACATGGCAAAAAGGGTATTGGTTGTAGATGATGAAAAACTGATTGTAAAAGGAATCCGTTTCAGTCTGGAGCAGGATGGCATGGAAGTGGACTGCGCCTACGACGGGGAGGAGGCCCTTTCCTATGCGCGCGATCATGTTTACGATATGATTCTTCTGGATATTATGCTTCCGAAGCTGGATGGCTTTGAGGTATGCCAACAGATCCGGGAATTTTCGGATGTGCCGATCGTCATGCTGACGGCAAAGGGAGACGATATGGATAAGATCCTGGGTCTGGAATATGGGGCGGACGACTATATTACAAAGCCGTTCAATATCCTGGAAGTAAAAGCAAGGATCAAGGCGATTATGCGGCGGACAGGCAGGAAGGAAAAGGACACAAAAGATACGAAGATGATTGTCAAGGGCGATCTGAAACTGGACTGCGAGAGCAGAAGAGTATTCTCAAAAGACCGGGAGATCAACCTGACGGCAAAAGAGTTTGATCTTCTGGAGCTTCTGGCCCACAATCCGAACAAGGTTTACTCCAGGGAAGATCTTCTGAATCTGGTCTGGGGCTATGAGTATCCGGGCGACGCGCGAACCGTGGATGTACATATCAGAAGACTTCGGGAGAAGATCGAGGTGAATCCAAGCGATCCGAAATATGTATATACAAAATGGGGAGTTGGTTACTATTTTAGGGGGTAAGCTAAAACTCAGGCGCCATCCGTTCAAAAGTCTCAGGGTGTTGATCTTCCTGCTGATCCTTTTTGTAGGTATGGTGCCGTGTCTGATTATACGGGGCGTGGTTCTTCGTTCCAACGAGAGCTACTCCGTGTCTATCCGCATGGCAGAGATTCAGAATCAGTGTACGATTCTCTGCAACCAGCTCTCGGTGCTGGATACGCTGACCGGGGATATACCTGAGTCGATCGATGCGGAGATCACACAGTTTTCCAATATTTATAATGGGCGTGTTATGATTATTGACCAGTCCTATCAGATCATCGAGGATTCTTACGATCAGGACGTGGGTAAGACGATTGTCTCCGGCAATGTCATCAAGTGTCTCAGAGGCGAGTCTATCAGTAACTATGATGAGCGCAACAGTTATATCGAGGTGACGGCTCCGATCCGGGTGACGGCATCCAAAGATATCGTGGGCGTGATGCTGGCAAGCGTTTCCACCGATAATATTGTCGGAATCCAGGAGAATTTAAAACAGACGATGGATATTATTATTCTTACAGCTCTTGTTGTGCTGATTGTGTCCGGTATTCTGGTAAGTTTTTATATTACGAGGCCACTGAACCGGATTACGAAATCCGTGGAAAGTATGACGGAGAGTTCGGAGGGAAACGAGCTGCATGAATATGCTTTTCTGGAGACCATTCGGTTTTCGGAGGCGTTTAACAAGCTGATCGGAAGATTCAAGGTACTGGATGAGACAAGGCAGGAGTTTGTCTCGAATGTGTCCCATGAGCTGAAGACGCCTTTGACATCCATGAAGGTGCTGGCAGATTCTCTTCTGTCCCAGGAGGAAGTCCCGGCGGAGCTTTACCGGGAATTTATGGGAGATATGTCCGAGGAAATCGAGCGGGAGAACAAGATCATCAATGATCTGCTTTCGCTGGTAAAGATGGACAAGACGTCCCATGATATGAATATTGAGACACTGGATATCAACCAAATTGTGGAGCGGATTTTAAAGAGACTTCGTCCGATTGCCCAGAAGCAGAATATCGAGCTTGTATTTGAGACATTTCGTACTGTAGAGGCGGAAGTGGACGAGACAAAGTTATCTCTTGCGGTGAGCAATCTGGTGGAGAACGCGATCAAGTACAATCATAAAAACGGCTGGGTACATGTGTCATTGAATGCAGACCATAAGTTTTTCTATCTGAAAGTGGCGGATTCCGGGATGGGGATACCAAAGGAATCCCAGGAGCATATTTTTGAACGGTTCTACCGTGTGGACAAGTCCCATTCCCGTGAGATCGGAGGTACCGGACTTGGTCTTGCCATTACGAGAAGCGCCGTCGTCATGCACCGGGGGGCCATCAAGGTATACAGTGAGGAAGGAGAAGGCACGACTTTCACCGTGCGGATCCCGCTGAAGTATGTTGCAAGTACGAACTAGAAGGAGGAGACCATGAAAAGAAAGAAGGATGTATCATTTCTGCTTGTCCTGCTTCTGGCTTTTGGTCTGCTGTCCGGATGCGGGAGAGGAGAGCAGGTCAAGCAGAGTGGGTTTGGGCTGTACTATCTGAGTGCTGATAAGACTGATCTTGTCAAGGTGTCTGCTGAAAAAGAGGGAAAGACAAAGGAAGAGCAGATAAAGCATGTTCTGGATGTTCTCCAAAAGCCAAAGGAGGAGTCTGAGGATTATCAGAGTCCGTTCATAAAGGATGTAAGTGTGAAGGAGTTCGAGGTGGATGGAAAGCAGGTAGATTTGTCGTTCAATGAGAAGTACCGTTCTCTTGACACGACTGAGGAGGTACTCTTACGGGCAGCAGTCGTAAAGAGCCTGGTACAGATTTCCGGTATCCAGTATGTTTCCTTTTATATTGAGCGGGAGCCGCTTCTGAGGTCAGATAAGATGCCGGTCGGCCTGATGAGTTCTGAGGATTTCGTTCAGAATGTCGGATCCTCGCTGCATTTTTATCAATCCACATCACTGACACTTTATTTTGCCAACAAAGCCGGAGACGGACTCGTAAAAGAAACGGTCAATAATGTACGTTATAACAGTAATATATCGATGGAACGGCTGGTGATCGAACAGCTTCTGAAAGGTCCGTCTTCTTCAGGAGCGTATGAGACGTTACCGGCCAACACCAAGATTTTGAGTGTTTCTACAAAGGATCAGATCTGCTACGTCAATTTTGACCAGGAACTGATGAATATGAAGTCCAACGTTAAGCCGGAGATTCTGATCTACTCCATTGTCAATTCGATTGTGGAGAGCGGAACGGCAGGACAGGTGCAGATTTCCATCAACGGCGAGAGCGATATCCGTTTTGGACAGAGCGTACCTCTGGACCAGCCGCTTTCGCGTAATCTGGATCTTGTGGAAGGAGAAGGAAAAGATTGAAAAACAGGCCTCTGGTGATGATATGCCTTGTTTTTCTGATGATTCGGTATGTGATCTTCTGGGTGGGAGCAAAGGAAGAGCTCCCGCCCGAAGTTCTACGGATGGATGGGGAGACCGTCCGGGTGACCGGACAGATTTACAAAAGAGAGCAAAGAGAAAAAGGTCCGACATGGTATCTCCGTTCAGAAGACAGAGGCTACATTGTCTACAGCTCCACATGGAGCGGTTATAAGATCGGCAATACGATCACAGTCACAGGAACCTTTCAGTTGTTTGAAAGGCCGTCCAATCCGGGAGCGTTTGACTCCCGTTCTTACTATCTAAATCAAAAGATCTGCGGAAGAATCCTTCCGGAATCAATCGAAGTCAATGATACGACAATACAATATGGAAAAGAATGGCTTGCCCGTCTGCGGGAACAGTGGAAAGACGAGCTCCTGACCCGGATGGGAGATGAAGGAGCAGTGCTTAGTGGAATCCTTCTCGGAGATAAGAGCGGACTGGAACCGGAGACGAAAGAGCTCTATCAGAAGAACGGGATCGCCCATCTGCTGGCAGTGTCCGGTCTGCATGTGTCCTTTATCGGTCTGATGCTCTATCGTTTGATGAGAAAAGCAGGAGCACCATTTTTGGCGGGAGCTCTTGTCGGAACACTGATATTATTTCCCTATGCGGTGATGACAGGATTCAGTGTTTCAGCAAAACGGGCAGTGCTGATGTATCTGATACGGATGGGAGCCGAGGTGAGCGGGCGGGTTTACGACCTTCTGACAAGCCTTGCCGTCTCAGCGGCGATTCTCCTGGGAGCTCATCCGCGCTCGGTGTATGATGTGGGATTTCTTCTTTCCTTTGGGGCGATCTTTGCTATCTGGGCAGGGGAGACTCTGTGGATACATCTGACCGGAAAGGAAAAGAAAGGGTTCCATGGGAAGTTTCTGGCGGCCATTTGGCCGGGAATTTGTATCCAGTTGCTGACATTTCCGGTGCTGCTTACATCCTATTTTGAATTTCCGCTCTATTCCGTGCTGATCAATCTCTGGGTGATTCCCCTGATGTCCGTTGTTATGGGCGCGGGGCTGCTGGGGAGTCTGTGCTGTCTTATCCTGCCGCCGTTCGCGACGGTATTTCTGTGGATCAGTAAGCTGGTGCTTTGTTTTTACGAGTGGAACTGCCAGATCATGCTCCAGCTTCCCGCGGCCAGGGTCATTACCGGGGAACCGGGATGGGTGCGGATCTGTTGTTACCTGGCATTTTTGATCCTTGCCTATGCCTTGTGCTGGAAGAGAAAGAGAAAGCTTGGGACAGGATTTCTTCTGGTTGGACTTTGCTGTCTTCTGGGACCGTGGAATCAGCATCGCGGCGAACTGGAGATCACCATGGTGGATGTAGGGCAGGGAGATGGAATCTTCTTCCGGATGCCTGGAGGATGGACCTGCCTTGTAGACGGAGGAAGTACTTCCGAGCAGGACCTTGCCCGCTATACTTTGGAACCGTTTCTAAAAAGCCGGGGCGTGGGGACACTGGATTATGTGTTCATCTCCCACGGGGACGCCGATCACATCAGCGGTGTGCAAGAGATGATCGAGAGGGGGAGACTGGGAGTTCCAATCAAGACCCTCCTTCTGCCAGAGAAACGGCTGTGGGATGAGGGACTGAATGGACTTGCCCGAACGGCAAGAAAGAACGGCGTCCGGGTACAATGTATAAAGCCGGGGATGGCAGTAAGAGATGAAAAGGGAGCGGTTGTGTCCTGCCTGGGACCGTCAGAAGCGTACCAGGGGGAGCCCGGAAATGAGGCTTCCATGATCCTGAAGCTTGAGTATCAGCGGTTTTCCATGCTTTTTACCGGGGATCTGGAAGGGGCCGGAGAGCAGGATTTTTTATCCGGGGCATACGCAAACGGGATATACACAGTGCTGAAAACAGCACACCACGGCTCCGATGGTGCTACGACGGATCAGTTTCTCGAACAGAATCATGCGGACGTGGCGCTCATTTCCGCTGGGAAAGACAATCCGTACGGACATCCGGGAGAAAAACTCATCAACCGGCTGAAAAAAGCGGATATGAAAATTTTTTGCACAAAGGATACCGGGGCGGTGACGATCCGAAGTGACGGAAAGCAGATGTGGATTGAGCGCTTTTCTGGCGCAGGAGGGAACGAAACAGGATAGGACAGGATCATCAAAGAGCATGATGAAATCGGACTCGGAAAATTTTCAGATAGGGTGTTTACGGAAAAACACGTTCTATGCTAGAATAGCGTTATGAAAAGTTTAAATGAAGATCTCAAAACAGGACAATTCAAACAGGTATATCTTTTGTATGGCGAAGAGAGCTATCTGAAAAAGCAATATAAGGATAGGCTCTCTAAAGCTATGCTTCCCGAAGGGGATACAATGAACTATGCATATTATGAGGGAAAGGGGACGGACGTAAAGCAGGTGATAGACCTGGCGGAGACGCTGCCGTTCTTTGCGCCGCGCCGCCTCATTGTCATGGAGGACACGGGGTTTTTCAAAAGTGCCTCTCCGGAGCTTTCTGAGTATATCCGCAGTATGCCGGAGACGGCGTGCTTTCTTTTTGTCGAGAGCGAGGTGGACAAGCGTGGCAAGCTCTACAAAGCAGTGAAAGAAAAAGGCCGGATTGTGGAAATGACAAGGCAGGACGGCGCCACCCTTCAGAAATGGGTGCTTTCTATGATCCAGAAGGAAGGAAAGCAGATCACGCAGTCCGCGGTCCGGTTCTTTCTCACCAAGGTCGGTGACGATATGGAGAATATTCACGGAGAGCTGGAGAAACTTTTTTGCTACACGATGGGAAGGACAGAGATTACTATTCACGATATGGAGGAGATCTGTACGACACACATTGATAATCAGATTTTTGAGATGATCCATGCTGTAGCAGAGAAAAGGCAAAAGCAGGCGCTTCTATATTATTATGACCTGCTTGCCTTAAAGGAGCCGCCGATGCGGATTTTATTTTTGATGGTCCGGCAGTTCCGCATCCTGATGGAAGTCTCCGAAATGAGCAGACGGGGATACGGCAAAAAGGAGATCAGTGAGCATGTGAAAATCCCGCCGTTTGCGGTTGGAAAATACCTGGCACAGGCGCAGAAGTTTTCGATACGTAAGCTTCGGCAGATATTGGAAGACTGTGCGGGGACTGAAGAAGAAGTTAAGACAGGGAAGCTTGCCGACACCATGGCGGTAGAGCTTCTGATTATGCAATACAGTAGTTAAAATGAGTTGATGGGAGGAACTTACATTGTCAGTTATTGATCAAAAACATATACGGAATTTCTGCATCATTGCACATATTGATCACGGGAAATCGACTTTGGCGGACCGGATCATTGAGGAGACCGGACTTCTGACAAGCCGGGAGATGCAGTCCCAGGTTCTTGATAATATGGAGCTGGAGAGGGAGAGAGGCATCACAATCAAAGCGCAGACGGTTCGTACCGTCTATAAGGCAAAGGATGGGGAAGAATATATTTTCAATCTGATCGACACACCGGGACATGTGGACTTTAATTATGAAGTGTCCAGAAGTCTTGCGGCCTGCGACGGGGCGATCCTTGTGGTGGATGCGGCTCAGGGTGTGGAGGCACAGACTCTTGCCAACGTCTATCTGGCGCTGGATCACGATTTGGACGTTTTCCCGGTTATCAATAAGGTGGATCTGCCAAGTGCGGAACCGGAACGTGTTATCGAGGAGATCGAGGACGTGATCGGCATTGAGGCCACGGATGCACCGCAGATTTCCGCCAAGACCGGGCTGCATGTGGATCAGGTACTCGAGGAGATCGTCCACAAGATTCCTGCTCCAAATGGGGATCCTCAGGCGCCGCTGCAGGCGCTGATCTTTGACTCTGTGTATGATTCCTACAAAGGGGTCATTGTCTTTTGCCGGATCAAAGAGGGAACCGTGAAGAAAGGAACCAAGATTCAGATGATGGCGACAGGCGCCAGGGAAGAAGTCGTGGAAGTCGGTTATTTCGGCGCGGGCCGTTTCATTCCATGTGAAGAGCTAAGTGCAGGAATGGTCGGCTACATTACAGCCAGTATTAAAAATGTAAAAGACGCCAGGGTAGGTGATACGGTCACGGATGCAAACCGTCCATGCGAAAAACCGCTGCCGGGATACAAGAAAGTCAATCCAATGGTATACTGTGGGATGTATCCGGCGGACGGCGCCAAGTACCCGGATCTTCGGGACGCCCTGGAGAAGTTACAGTTAAACGACGCTTCTCTTCAGTTTGAGCCGGAGACGTCCATTGCTCTCGGATTTGGATTCCGGTGCGGATTCTTAGGACTTTTGCATCTGGAGATTATCCAGGAACGGTTGGAGCGGGAGTACAATCTGGATCTCGTCACCACCGCACCGAGCGTAATCTACAAAGTACACAAGACGAACGGAGAAGTGATCGAACTTACGAATCCTTCCAATCTGCCGGAGCCAAGTGAGATCGAGTACATGGAAGAACCAATGGTAAAAGCGGAAATCATGGTGACGTCCGAATTCATCGGGGCCATTATGGATCTTTGCCAGGAGCGAAGAGGAGAGTACCAAGGGATGGAATATATCGAGGCAACCAGGGCGGTGCTTCACTATCATTTGCCGCTGAATGAAATTATTTATGATTTCTTCGATGCTTTGAAATCCCGCTCCAGAGGCTATGCATCCTTTGACTACGAGATGCTTGGATATCAGCAGTCCTCTCTAGTAAAGCTTGACATTCTTGTCAATAAAGAAGAGGTAGACGCTCTGTCCTTTATTGTTTTTGAGGGGAGTGCCTACGACAGAGGCCGCAGGATGTGTGAGAAACTAAAAGAAGAGATCCCAAGACAGCTCTTTGAGATTCCGATCCAGGCGGCAATCGGCGGCAAGATTATTGCCAGAGAGACGGTCAAGGCATTGAGAAAGGATGTCCTCGCAAAATGCTATGGAGGAGATATTTCCAGAAAGAGAAAGCTCCTCGAAAAGCAGAAAGAAGGAAAGAAACGGATGCGTCAGGTGGGAAATGTAGAAATTCCGCAGAAAGCATTTATGAGCGTTCTCAAACTGGACGATAAATAGTCAGAATTGTTTTGAAGTGTAGAGAGGGACGTGTTCCGATGCATCGGAACACGTCCCCAATTCATCATATCAGGAGGGAAGCAAATGGAGTCAATATTGGTTGTGGAAGATGACGCATTGCTAAGAGAGGAACTCTGTGTGCTGCTTAGGCAGAATGGATTTGAGGCGTCAGCACCGGATGATTTTTCGGAAATCCCAAGGATTGTAGAGGAAAAGAGTCCGGATCTGGTGCTTCTGGATGTACAGCTTGGGTCGGTCAATGGGATTACGTTGTGCGCCAGGATCCGGGAAACGTCGGAAGTACCGGTGATTTTTCTGACGGGACGTTCTTCTGCGATGGATGAGCTGGAGTGCCTGACCCGGGGTGGAGATGACTTTATCGCGAAGCCATACCAGGCTCCGGTTCTTCTTGCCCATATCCGGGCAGTATTAAGAAGATCAAAGCCGAAGAAACAGGAAAAGGAGCAGCTTTGCTGCCAGGGAGTACGGCTTTTTGTGCCGGAGGCCTGCCTGGAATACAGGGGACAAAGGGTGGATCTGACCAGGAATGAGTTGAAGATTTTGTACTATTTGTTCCGGCATCCGGGGGAGATTGTTTCCCGTGGGGATCTGACAGAGTATCTTTGGGATCAGGACGTCTTTATCGACGATAATGCTCTGAGCGTTCATATGACACGGATCCGGAATAAGCTATCAGCCCTCGGTGTGGACCATATGATTAAAACAAAGAGAGGAATGGGGTATCAGGTTTGAATCTCGCAAACTATATCAGAGACCGGCTGCCTGGAATTCTGGGACAGATGACAGGCATCGTATTGTTGTTTTTTTATCTTCTTATTATTGGCGTGGGGAAAGACGACGCGTCGCTTATTCTGATCGTCTGGCTGTTTGGTGTGTTCATCTTTTATGGGGCTGATTTCTGGAAAAGAAAACGATATTTCGATGAGCTGGAGGAGACGTTTGGGGCTCTTGACGAAAAGTATCTGATCGCGGAGGTTGCACAGCCAGAGTATCACTTGGAAGATCAGATCTATTTTGATATGCTCCGCCGGTCCAATAAATCTGTGATAGAGAAGATTCGGGATCTGGAGAGTCAGAAGCAGGAGTACAAAGAGTATATTGAGACATGGATCCATGAGGTAAAAACGCCGCTTTCCGTGTTGGAGCTGATGTGTGCGAATCAAAAAGAGCTGGATTCCAGAAAGGTGCGGCTCTTGGCGGAACGGCTTGACCGGGATGTGGAGATGGCTCTTTACTATGCGAGGGCGGATCAGGTCAGCAAGGATTACCGGATCCGGGAGATTTCGCTTGAACATACGGTAAGAGAAGCGGTAAAGCGACAAAAACAGCTTCTGATTTCCAATGGGATGTCGGTAGACATAGACTGTGGGGATGCGACAGCATTTTGTGATGAGAAATGGATTGAATTCATACTGGGACAGATGTTTGCCAATGCGGTGAAATACAAAAAGGGAGCGTGCGGACATATCCAGGTCAGCGCAAGAAAGAAACAGGAGGCGGTTCTTCTTATAGTGGAAGACGACGGAATCGGGATCCGGCAGGAGGAGATACGGAGGATCTTTGAAAAGGGATTTACCGGGACGAACGGGAGGACGCATGAGCACGCCACCGGGATCGGACTGTATCTTTCCCGGAAACTCTGCGATAAGCTTGGAATTGCCATAAAGGCGGAATCGGAGGAAGGGAAATTTACCAGATTCCTTCTGACATTTCCCAAAGGGACGTTTCTTTCGAAACTGTAAGATTGGAGAAAGGAAAACCGATACCGAAAGGAGAAGATATTCTGTAAACTGGATCTATCAAAAAGACGGGGCATAAGCTTCGTAAGATAAAGGAGGATACAGGATGGATACGATCATCAAAGTATGTGATGTGGAAAAGTTTTACGGCAATAAAGATACGATCACAAAAGCAGTCAACCGGATCAGTTTTGAAGTGGAAAAGGGAGAGTTCACCGCTATTATGGGAGCCAGCGGAAGCGGAAAGACCACTCTTTTGAATCTTCTTGCTACGGTGGATCAGGTGACGTCCGGTCATATTTTTTATGACAATATGGATATCACAACATTGAAAGAGGAAGAGGTGGCAAAGTTCCGTAAGGAGAATCTGGGCTTTGTATTTCAGGATTTTAACCTTCTGGATACGCTGACCTTAGAAGAAAATGTGATTCTTGCCATGACACTTCACAAAAAGAAAAAACAGGAGATCCAGCAGACAGTAGCGTCGGTGATGAGAGCTTTAGGGATCTGGGAGTACAGAAAGAAATTTCCCTATCAGGTTTCCGGCGGGCAAAAGCAACGCTGTGCCTGTGCCAGAGCACTTGTCAATCATCCGAAGCTGATTCTTGCGGATGAGCCAACCGGGGCGCTGGATTCCAGGTCGGCCCGGATGCTTCTGGAAACTTTCCGAATGATGAATGTACAGTTTGGAGCAACCATTCTGATGGTAACACACGATGCCTTTTCTGCCAGTTATTGTAAGAGAATTCTCTTTTTGAAGGATGGTGCGATTTTCCACGAGCTCAACCGTGGGAAGCAGGACAGACGTACGTTTTTGAATCAGATTCTGGATGTGCTCTCGCTGACGGGAGGTGATCTGGATGTTGAGTAAGCTGGCGTTTCGAAATGTCAGAAAGACGGTTCGTGACTATGGGGTGTATCTGATCACCATGATTCTTGTCACGGCACTGATGTTTGCCTTTCATTCTATGATGTTTTCGCCTCAGATCAAAAAACTGGCTACGGTGGCGGGAGTTATGGAGGCGATGATCGGGATTGCAGCGGGATTTATCGTCCTCATTGTCTCCTGGCTTGTACGCTATATTGTGGCGTTTATGATGGAAAAACGGAGCCGGGAGTTTGGAATTTATCTCCTCATCGGGATGAACAAAAAACAGATCCGTAAAATCTTTATGAAGGAAAATACGATTTTTGGTCTGCTTGCCTTTGTAATCGGAATGGTTCCGGGGATCTTTCTGGAACAGGTTCTGACCTCTGTTTTTTATCATATTTTCGGGGAGGAATACACGATCCATTTTCATATGGAACTTTCCACGTTTCTTCTGACAAGCGGGCTTTATGCCGGTACATATCTGCTGGCACTGTGGCGGGTGAAACGGCGGATGAAAAAGATGAATATCCGAAAATTTATGGATCTGGAGAAGAAGAACGAGGGGGATCAGGCGCCAGTCCGGAAATGGAGACGGATCTTTCTTCCGCTGTCGATTTGTTATGTAATCGGGTATGGCGTGATCCTTTATACGCATCGGATGCATATGGTAAACGGGATGATTCTTTCGGCAGTACTGGTTTTTATGATTTATCTGTTCTTTGAGGGGCTGGCCGCCTGGTTGTTCTGGTATATTGAGCGGGGAGGAAAAGGCGTCTATAAAAAGGACAGATTGTTTTTACTGCGACAGTTGGCGTCCAAAATCCATTCTATGAAGTTTACGATGGGAACAGTGACGATTCTGTTTGCCTGTGCGGTTCTTGGAACGAGCTGTGCTATGATGCTCTACGATTATCAGAATAAAATGATGACCTATCAGATGCCGTTTGACGTGCTGGTTTTTGCACAGGATCCTCAGGAGACCATGAAAGAAGACAGGGACGTCATCGAGGAGAAAGCAGAGGTGAAAGACCTGTTTACTTATCATATTTATCAAAATGGGAAGGATACAGTAAACAGGTATCTTATGGATCATTTGGAATATATGAAGTGGGAGTTTGACTCTGTAAGGCGTGAGAACAAGCGGGATGTGAAGATGAATGTGCAGGATGGGATCGTGGAGGCCATGGCATCAGAAGCCTATTTTCAGATGGATACCTATATGAAAGAGAGTGATTATAATCGCCTGCGGAGCATGTTGGGTTATGAGCCGGTAGCCCTTTCTGACGGAGAGTACTGTATTCAGACGAAGCCGAGAATGGAAAGATATCTGAAACAGTTTTCCAGAGAAAATCAGGTGGAGGCCGCAGGCAGAACTTATTCGTGTCAGGGGATTTACACGGAGGCGTTCGGACAGAACGGACATAATGGGGCGGATTATGTGATCGTCTTGCCGGATGAAGCAGCCGCTTCCATGGAGCCATACTATACACTTCTGGCGGCAGATCTGAAGGGGGAGGCTCCTAAGGGGCTTTTGGAAGAACTGGAAAGACTGGAAAGCCGGCGGGAACAAACGATTATAGAGGAAAAGATTAAAACATATGGGGGAAAGAAACAGGCGGAGGAAGCAGAAAAATTTATCTGGGGCAGTGGGACGGACGAAGTGATCTCCATGACGACTCCGGTGCTTGTACAGACAGATCTGGAAGAAGAACTGAATTATTTGCTGACTGCTATCGCCTATCCGTTGATCTATGTGGCGGCTGTCTTTGTCTGTACTGCTCTGACGGTGCTTGCGGTTCAGCAGTTAAGTGACGCGTCTCGCCACCGTTACCGGTATGATGTGCTTTCCAAGCTGGGGGTGAAAAGGGGAGAGATCAACCGGATCATCCAGAAGCAGCTTTTGTGGTATTATGGAATACCGATTTTGTTTGCACTGGCTCTTGGAGCTATGATCGTTTTGTTTATGGGAGAACGGTTCGTCTTATATACAGGGATTGCTTCCCAGATCTGGGCTTATTTCGCAGGATCAACCGCCGTTCTGATGGTGGTTGTCCTGTTATATCTGGCGGTGACTTATACAGGGTTTAAACGCAATGTCAATTTAAAAGGGTACCGGCTGTAAGCCGGAAAGGAGACCGGGAGGCTGTCTGGAACGATTCCCGGTCTCATTGTATTAGGAAAACCACGCGATAGTCGCGTGGTTCTATAGAAGCTTTAGCGATG
>OBXM01000691.1_pt1 | contig 29011 bp, 29 predicted proteins | sample 1538141 | NCBI WGS metagenome assembly OBXM01 (sample SAMEA2580153, study PRJEB22360) | human gut metagenome | biome: human gut; feature: human-associated habitat; material: faeces | place: Denmark | collected 2008/2010 | reverse complement strand
CAATTTGGGGTCTTAGCTCAGCTGGGAGAGCATCTGCCTTACAAGCAGAGGGTCATAGGTTCGAGCCCTATAGGCCCCATTTGTATTATGCGGGTGTGGTGGAATAGGCAGACACAAGGGACTTAAAATCCCTCGGACTTATCATCCGTGCCGGTTCAAGTCCGGCCACCCGCATTTTTATTTACGCAAAATCATTTCCAGGATCTGTGTTTGTATGGAACTTTGGCAATTGCTGTAATCATGAGTGAGCCTTGCGAAAAGTGCTTCATCTCGTTTATGCAGTTGTTTATGTCTGCGGGCATGGCGGAATTGGCAGACGCGCCAGATTTAGGTTCTGGTGTCTAAGACGTGCAGGTTCAAGTCCTGTTGCCCGCACTTGAAAAACGTTGTATAGTCATATTTTATATGGCTGTGCAGCGTTTTTTTCTTGCGCTAGATTCTCGATTGATTTTGACAGAATCTAGCGAGGAGGAAAATATAAATGCGACAGAGAATTTCAATGAAAAAAACAACAGAGATGACATTGAAAGAAGCCTACGAATTATTTGAAAGGAAGGGACGAGTAAGGAATTTATCTGAGAACACATTGAACACATATAAATATCATTTTGATGCACTGTGTCGATGCATAGATGAAAACAGAATGGTTCATACCATTACTCAGAATGAAGTGGATGAATTTATTTTGTATTTGAAAAATGAATGTAAAGTAAAATCAGTTACCATTAACTCATATTTGCGCACAATAAGAGTATTTTTATATTTTTGCACGGATTCTGGTTATATGCCAGCTTTTCGGATTGGTATGGTGAAGGAAGAGAAAAAAATTAAAGAGACTTACACTACAGAAGAACTGGAGCGCCTGCTGGAAAAGCCTGATATTTCAAAATGCAGATTTTCAGAATATAGAGCATGGGTATTTGAAAATTTTCTTGTTGCTACAGGTATGAGAATTTCCAGTGCCTTAAATGTTAAAATAAAAGATTTGGATTTTACAGAATATACCATTTTTATCAGAAAAACAAAAAATCGGAAACAACAAGTAATTCCATTATCGTATACATTAGCTGAGATCCTGAGGGAATATCTGGAAATCCGAGAAGGTGATGAAGATAGTTATGCATTCTGTAATGATTTTGGAGAAAAGGGGAATAGGCGTACATATCAGCAACTAATTCAGAGATACAATTTGAGTAGAAATGTAAATAAAACATCCTGTCATTTGTTCCGCCATACCTTTGCTAAAAATTGGATTCTGGCAGGAGGAGACATCTTCAGATTACAGAAGATACTAGGACATTATGATCTTGAAATGACAAAGGAATACCTTGCTATGTTTGGACAGGATTTGCAAATGGATTTTGAGAAGTTTAATCCTTTAGATCGTTTAAAAAAGAATAAGTCAATTATAAGAATGTAGCTGGGGAATGTAGATTACTAATACAGACAGGGGCAGATATGCATAAATGGCGTATCTGTCCTTTTTTGTGGCAGGAGGAAAGGGGACGCTGGAATACCGACATCTTACACAGTATTTGGAGAAATCCGAACAATAATGATTGAGAATGAACCTTGGTTTGTGGATGAGGATGTGGCTGAAGCATTAGGATTTAAAAACACAAGACAAGGTATTGCAAGTAATGTTAATGAAGAAGATAAGGGAGTCCATTCAGTGGACACCCCATCTGGTAAACAAAATATGACTATTATCAACGAATCCGGCTTATATGTACTTATCTTTGGAAGTAAACTTGAATCAGCCAAACAGTTTAAGCATTGGGTAACATCAGAAGTATTGTCTACAATTCGTAAAATTCTGTCGCTAACTGCTGTTCATATTCCGCTTTTCTTTTTGCTTCCATCTCGTTGCAAAGTCTTACTAGCACTCACCGGCGGGCTGTGCCCTTGGTTCGTTAAGTGCGACTATAATGCAACTAACTTCGCCCAAAAAGAAAAGCTTGGCAAAAGAAAAAGGGCGACATTACACTTTACTGAACAACGAATATTTACATAACATACACATTTGTGATAGTATTATAGAAAACAAAGCATAATATGTAAAATTTTTATACAATTAAAAATGGGACATAATCAATATATCAGTAATTAATATTTATATAAAAAATTGAATATGTCCTATTTTGGAGGAGCGCATACATGGTAGATGTGACCAAAGTAGAAATAGGGAAAATTTATAAATATGGGGAACTATGTGAACGGTTCGGAGAAGATAAGAAAAGCAGTAATTCAAAGAAATCTCAGTTGAAGGAATGGGAACGATATTTCAGATGGGATCAGCTCACACCTCAGAAGTATCAGATTAAAGAAATCTATGAGATCCCCAAAGAAAAGGTGGACGGCCGGAGGAACAATGGCGGGAACAGCACCAGTAAATACCTGGCTATGGATGACTGCATTATGGCTTTACTGCAAAAGAAAAAAGAATTTAACTCAACGATTGGATTGTTATTGGAAGAAATTGGATTGCTGATGGTAGATTACCATCTACATAAGAGGAATCCTTATTATTTTACTAGTCAAGGCTTTTCTCGGGGAGTGGTGAATAATCTATTATGGAAAATGCCAAGCGTTGAAAAAGCTGTTAAAGCATCCATAGAACGCTTGAGAAGGGATAAGTATCTGAGCCGTACAATAGAAACCATACTGATAAGAGTGGATCATAGCTCGGACATTTTAATGCCTGTTGAAATCAAGGCCGAAAAAGAAATGAAACAGCAGATCATGATTGATATGAAGATCCAGGATAACGATTTGTATAACAAGGAGAACAAGAAGGAATTTGATAGACGATATAAGATTGGATTACAAAACCTGTTTGGAGATGATGCATCATACATTTTTCAAAGATACCATCTGACATATCTGGAAAAAGAGTATGCTCCTAAAAGTCAGGATGGAATTGATGGGCTGACACGAAAATTTGTTAAAGAGATCTGTATCTCCATGATAAAAGTGGACTATAAGGGGTTCTATCAGAAAGAAAATACGGTAAGGCAGGTGGTCAGTCTGCTAGAGCAGTTATTTGTCCATATGGATGAGGAAAACTGGAATTGCTATAAAGATGAAGATTTTAAAACGGAAATGGAAATGGTGTTTTTTACCCAGTTCTATATGGTACAGGGCAGTTGGAGAAAGAATGGAAGGGTTGTTTTTGAAGAGAAGAAAGATGATTCGTATCGAATAGGGATAAAGACAAAGACGGACGAAAGAGAACTGTAAAATGTGATCTTCGCAAGTGAAGCGCAGCGGAACGCAGTGAAAGCAACTGGAATGAAGCGTAGCGGAATGTAGGGCGGTAGCAGAGCGTAGTGGACGGAACACACTTCGGCAGTCAGCCAAGGCCCGCGCCTGGAACGTACCTTTCATGCTTTGAAAATGAGTATTAAATTTAACGTTGTGTCAAACGGTAATAAAACTACTTGATTTTTGCCCCCTTTTCTGCTATTCTTATAATATTAAATCTATCGATCGTTAGAAGTGATACTAAAGGAGCAGAGATATGGAATACGGATACGCACGAATCAGCACAGCAAAGCAGAACATAGAGAGGCAGATCAGAAATATACAACTCTCTTACCCCAATGCTCATATAGTGAAGGAGATCTTTACGGGAACAAAGATACAGTCAAGGAAGGAATTGGATAAGTTATTAAAGCTGGTAAAGGAAGGTGATACAATTATCTTTGATTCTGTCAGCCGTATGAGCAGAAATGCAGAGGAAGGGTTTAAACTGTACCAAGAACTGTATCATAAAGGAATAGAACTTGTATTTCTTAAAGAACCCCATATCAATACAGCCACTTACAAGAACGCACTGGAAAGCAATATACAGATGACAGGAACGAATGTGGACTTTATTCTTGAAGGTATTAACCAGTATCTTATGGCATTGGCAAAAGAACAGATACGTCTTGCATTTGAACAGGCAGAAAAGGAAGTACAGGATTTACACCAGAGAACCAAAGAAGGAATTGAAACGGCACGTCTGAACGGTAAACAGATTGGACAGAAAAAAGGAGCCAGGCTCATTGTAAAGAAAGCTGCGCCAGCCAAGGAACAGATCAGGAAGTACAACAAGGATTTTGGGGGACAGCTTAATAATCAGGAGACTTGGGAACTGATAGGGATTAGCAAAATGACATTTTACAAATATAAGAGAGAGATCATGGAGGAGATGGCTGAATAGGCTGTCTCTTCCTTTATGTAGATTAAATTTTAAAATGAAACTACCAGAGCCTACCAGATGCCCGTATGGGGAAAGTGGCAGTGTTATGCACGATACAGGAATAAAAAATAGAGATTCTGAAGTGTAACCATCTTTCGATAATAGACTGTCGGATAATAAGGGTTACTCGTCTGATGCGTACCTCATAATATGAAGATATGATACGATACAAGAACAGGCTCCCAGAAACATCAGAACGGTATTAAAAACAGTGTGCGTTTGTGGTTAAGGAAATTATGCAGATCAAGGACAGAAGGGCATAGAAAGGCGTACAGTGCGTCTGGGAATACGATAAGGTGTAGGGAGAGTTTGTGAGAAAGATAGAGGGTAGATAAAACTTGAAAACTATTTTTCAAAATTGAAAAAAAGGTAATCTGATGTATTTACACACTGAACGCAATTTTAGGCCCAGTATTGTAACATCTTTATCAGACAAAGACCTTGATTGTAATAAGTGTTTTACAAGTGTAGGTATGCCTACGATTATTTTCTATATTCGATCAGTTCTCCAATTTCTATATCCAGATACCACAACAATTTACAGATAAGCAAAGAATCCAGTCTTTGAAAATCATCACGGCAGTACCTATTAAAGTTTGAACGAGGAATGTCTAAGTCTTTACAGATTTTATTTTTGGAAATATTACGTTCTTGTAAAATTTCTTCAATCTTAATGTGTAAGCTCCCGTATTCCATAATGCCTCCTTTACAACCTACACATTATTCTATATAATGATTCTGTATTTAGTAACTCACTATATAGTTAGGTGATATATGAGGAGGTGAAGCAATGATATACGATTACACACACGATAATGAGGAGGAATGTCTGGAAATAGAGATTGAAGCATTGACAGCACAGCAAAAAGAGGAAGTTCTTTCATTTATCCATGATTTGAAGGAAGGCAGAGGGAAAAGGGATACAGAGCAGTATATACAATGGTTAAGGCATACAGTGATTCCAACATTACATGAGTATGCAAGAGTGACGTATTCTGTATTGGAAATTGAAGAGGCAGAGGCGGAAATACATATACAGATGAAGAATAAGTACGGGTATGACATAGGAACATCAGACAGGGCCGTTAAGCTGGCATTGTATCTTGCTGATTATATGGGGATTGATACAGATAGTGGAATGGTACGGATGAATTTATCATATGGGATTGGATGAATAAAGGGGGAACGAAACGGGATACCCTAAAACGGGGTACTGGTTCAGTTATTTACGCTTCATTGCTTTAATCAAATTTAAGTGTGCTTGATTTATTTACATAAAAAAATGAGTATGTTATAGTGAATTTGACGAGATTTAGAATTGTTTTTAAGGGGAGGAAAAATGGAGAATGTAATACTTTTGAGTAAATCAGCATTGAGAAATATAATAAGATGTAGTGAATGTGGTGGAGGTTTAAATCCAAGTATACTAAGTATGACTACAAATAAAAATAAAATACATTCGCTAAATGTGAAAAAATGTAATAAATGTAATTGTAATTATGCATCAAGGAAAATGTATAATTCCTTAATAAATTATAGGAATCAAATCAATATATTAAATGAAAGAGAAGCTAGGAAAATATTATTTGAAAATGTTAACAAAGTTTATTTAAAAAATGAAAGGGAAAAAATAATTCGTGAAAGTGAAAAGGAAAAAATAAATCTTGAAATAAAAATTCGAGCTAAAAATGAAAGGAGGGAGAAAGAAGTAATTCAACCAGAAGTACCTAGAATTACTTTAAAAAAGAAAAGACGTTCTATACAACAAGGGTATTGTATGAAATGTGGAGCACCAGAATATAGAGAACGGATAGGCTATTGCTGGGAATGTTATAAAGATCAAAGAACGGGCTATTAAGGTAGTATATCATGCCAAGAGGACATAGAACAGAGGGGTTTCCTTCACATATTGAGTATTTCAGGACACCAAGAAAAAAGAAGAAAGCAGTATCTATAGCAAAGAAAAAATCTGTAAAACAAAATATGGTAAAGAAAAAATATACCAATACACCTCTTGAGAGATATAAAATGGCAAACGAATGTACCTATTTTGATAAAAATACTAATAAGTGCGATTTGTTAGAGACAGGTCATTGTAAAATACTTGAAAGGTATGAATGTGCTTTAAAAGATATCGAAAAGAAATAAGCAACTTAATTTTACGCCTGTTAATCCCGATAATTTTATCATGGTTGAAAGGTTGGAAGAGGCCTACAGACACCAGAACAGTAGAGAATTACTGTTTAAGAACTCATCTCCAACATTGACGAATAATTTATATTATGATACAGTACGGGTAAGTCAAAATAAGGGAATCTAGCGCTATACAATGAAAAGAATCTAGCGCGAGGGCCGGAAAAGTATGATTTTACAAGGGCATGGCGGAATTGGCAGACGCGCCAGATTTAGGTTCTGGTGTCTAAGACGTGCAGGTTCAAGTCCTGTTGCCCGCACTTGAAAAACGTTGTATAGTCATATTTTATATGGCTGTGCAGCGTTTTTTTGATATGGTTTTCAGAAAATTTAATAAAATCCTCCGATATTTTGCAGTGTAAAAGCTTTTATGCTATAATGTTTGTACGAATTGGAATACGGAGGAGTTGCGGATGAAGGTTTTTGTTAAGAATGGAACGATCGTTTCGGCAGGAGAGCAGTATCAGGGAGATATCTGTATAGAGGACGGAGTGATTTCACAGATAGGAAAAGATCTGGACATTTTAGCAAAGGAAGGTGTTCAGGTGGTGGATGCTGCAGGAAAATATGTGCTTCCGGGAGGGGTGGACGTACATACACATATGGACCTTCAGGCGGGAGCCAGCCGGGCCGTGGATGATTTTTATGACGGAACAGTGGCGGCGGCCTGCGGGGGCACTACTTCCATTGTGGATCATATGGCTTTTGGACCTGCGGGGTGTCCTCTTCATTATCAGCTGAATGAATATCATGGGCTGGCTGACAAAAAGGCTGTGGTCGATTACGGATTTCACGGAACCTGCCAGCACGTAAATAGTGAGATCTTGGATGAATTAGGCGATATGGTAAAGGACGGCGTGCCCAGTGTCAAGGTATACCTGACCTATGATTTTAAAATTGACGATGATGGGGTGCTGCAGGTTTTAAAACGGATGAAGGCGCTGGGAGGCGTGACCGCATTTCACTGTGAGAATCATGCGGTGGTGCAGTTTTTAAGAGGAAAGCTGGTGGCTGAGGGAAAGACGGCCCCTATTTATCACGCCAAGAGCCGTCCGAATCTTGCGGAGGCTGAGGCGGTGCGCCGTGTGCTGTATCTGGCCAGACTGGCCGGGGATGCTCCGGTGTATATCGTCCATCTCTCCTGCAGGGAAAGTCTGGAGGCAGTGAAGGAAGCCAGACGTGAGGGACAGAAGAATATTTTCGTGGAAACCTGTATACAGTATCTGGTGCTGACAGAGGACAAGTATCTTCAGGAGGATGGGCTCAAATATGTGATGTCTCCGCCGCTGCGTACCAGAAAGGACTGCGAAGCGCTGTGGATGGGAATCGCAAAAGGGGACATTCAGGTTGTGGCTACGGATCATTGCCCATTTAACTACGGAAATGAAAAACAGCTGGGTAAGGATGATTTTACAAAATGCCCCAATGGTGCGCCTGGAGTGGAGGAGCGAATCAGCCTGATGTTTTCTGAAGGGGTGATGGCAGGACGGATCACCCTGGAGCAGATGGTACAGGTCGTATCGGCCAACCCGGCCAGAATCTACGGTCTTTATCCGCAAAAGGGCAGCCTGCAGCCAGGAGCCGATGGGGATCTGATCATCCTGGATCCGACAAGGGAGCGTGTACTGACCCATGACCAAATGCATAGTGCAGTTGATTATACGGCCTATGAGGGAATGAAAGTTAAAGGAGCCATTGACAGAGTGCTTCTGCGGGGAAATGTGATCGTGAAAGATAACCAGTTTTTGGGAAAGGCGGGAGACGGAAGTTTTATTTTCAGAAAACCGCTTTCCCTGTAACCTTGTGGGAAAACCGGGCGCTGCAGCCTCTAAAAGATGGGGGCCAGCGCTTTTGGCGATTTATTGGAGATTAAAGGAGCCATTGTCTGAATTTAACATTTTATCAAATTTCTCTTTCATTTCACAGGATTTTGTAGTAGTATATTATTTGGCACTATATCTAGTGGTTGTTTTGGAAAAATCGGACAGCCAGGGTGCTTATTTTATGAAAATAAGAGCGAGGGATCAGGATGAGTGTTGATGTTAAGACAAATGTAATTAAGAGAAACGGGGAAGAGGTGGACTTTAATTCCCAGAAGATCATAAATGCAGTGCACAAGGCAAATGCAGAGGTGGACAGGCTTCACCAGATGAATGATTATCAGATCATTGCCATTGCTGACAGTATTGCCAACAAGGTGCATGATTCCACCCATGCGGTGAATGTAGAAGACATTCAGGATATGGTGGAGACCGGCATTATGGCTATGAGAGGCTACGAGGTGGCTCAGAAGTATGTGCGCTACCGTTATAAGAGAGAACTCACCCGTAAATCAAATACCACCGACAACGGTATCCTGTCCCTGCTGGACAATATCAACGAGGAGGTCAACCAGGAAAATTCCAATAAGAATCCGGTGATCAACTCTACTCAGCGAGATTATATGGCCGGCGAGGTCAGCAAGGATTTATCCCGCCGTGTGCTCCTGCCAGAGGAAATCGTAAAGGCCCACGAGGAGGGCATTATCCATTTTCACGATACCGATTATTTCGCCCAGAGAGAACATAACTGTGATCTGATCAATCTGGAGGATATGCTGCAGAATGGTACAGTGATCAGTGAGACGCTGATCGAGAAGCCGCACAGCTTTTTTACAGCCTGCAATGTGACGACCCAGATTGTAGCTCAGGTTGCCAGCAATCAGTATGGCGGTCAGTCATTTACCCTGGCACATCTGGCGCCTTTTGTAGATATCAGCCGCCGGAAGATCCGCAAAAATGTCATTGAAGAGCGCAAAGAGTGCGGTGAGTCCCTGGATGAGAATATCATTTCCAGAGTAACGGAGCGCAGGCTGCGGGATGAGATCCGCAGTGGTATCCAGACTATCCAGTATCAGCTGATTACCCTGATGACCTGTAACGGCCAGGCTCCATTTGTAACCGTGTTTATGTATCTGGACGAAGTGCCGGAGGGCCAGACCAGAGATGATCTTGCCATGATCATTGAAGAAGTCCTGGTACAGCGGATGCAGGGCGTTAAGAATGAGAAGGGCGTCTGGATCACCCCCGCATTCCCGAAGCTGATCTATGTGCTGGATGAGGACAACATTTTCGAGGAATCCAAATACTGGAAGCTTACAGAGCTGGCCGCTCGGTGCACAGCAAAGCGCATGGTGCCGGATTACATTTCTGCAAAGATTATGAAGGAGTTAAAGCAGGGGGACGTATATCCCTGCATGGGCTGCCGCTCCTTCCTTACTGTTGAGGATTCCCAGAGAAATGCCGATGGAAGCCATAAGTATTACGGCAGATTTAATCAGGGGGTTGTAACTATCAACCTTGTAGATGTGGCCTGCTCCAGCGAGGGTGATATGGATAAGTTCTGGGGGATCCTGGATGAACGTCTGGAATTGTGCCACAGGGCGCTCAGATGCCGCCATGAACGGCTGCTTGGAACGATTTCGGATGTAGCGCCGATCCTGTGGCAGAATGGAGCTCTGGCCCGTCTTAAGAAGGGAGAGAAGATCGATAAGCTGCTCTTCAACGGATATTCGACTATTTCACTGGGATATGCGGGGCTGTATGAGATGTGTATGCGTATGCTTGGAAAGTCTCATACGGATCCTGAGGCAAGTCCATTTGCCTTAAAGGTGATGCAGCGGCTGAATGATAAGTGCAGAGAATGGAAGGAAGCGGAGAATATCAGTTATTCCGTATATGGAACCCCGATGGAGTCCACTACCTATAAATTTGCAAAATGCCTTCAGAAGCGGTTCGGAGTGATTCCTGGGGTAACGGATAAAAACTATATTACCAACAGCTATCATGTCCATGTGTCTGAGAAAATCGATGCGTTCAGCAAGCTGAAGTTTGAGGCTGAGTTCCAGAAACTGTCTCCCGGCGGCGCAGTCAGCTATGTGGAAGTGCCCAATATGCAGAATAATATACCAGCGGTACTGTCTGTGATGAAATTTATTTATAACAATATCATGTACGCGGAACTAAATACAAAAAGCGATTACTGTGAGTGCTGCGGATACGACGGAGAAATGGTAATTACGGAGGATGAATCCGGCAAGCTGATCTGGGAGTGCCCGAACTGCAAAAACAGGGATCAGAACCGGATGTTTGTGGCACGGCGGACCTGTGGATATATCGGAACTCAGTTCTGGAACCAGGGGCGGACTCAGGAGATTCGCGACCGTGTGCTTCATCTGTAAGGCTGCGGCACAAAGCTTTTGCAGCCAATAGAACTTGAAACAGACACTCAGGAAAATTGTAGGGTGAAACGAGTGAATTACGGAAATATAAAGGAATGTGATATTGCCAACGGCCCAGGCGTCAGGGTGTCTTTGTTTGTATCCGGCTGCAGGCACCACTGCAGGGGATGCTTTAACCCGGAGACTTGGGATTTTGACTATGGAAAGCCATTTACGCAGGAAACGGAAAAAAAGATTCTGGAACTTTTAAAGCCTTCTTATATACAGGGCTTTACCCTTCTGGGAGGAGAACCCTTTGAGCCTGAGAACCAGCCGGTATTAGCCGGGCTGTTAAAGCGGATCCGACAGACGTATCCCAATAAGGACATCTGGTGCTACAGTGGGTATCTCTATGATGTGGATATGCAGCAGGGAGGACGGGCATATACAGAATATACCCAAAAGATGCTGCAACAACTGAACGTACTGGTGGACGGCGAATTTGTTGAGGCCAGGAAGGACCTGACTCTGGTGTTTCGGGGAAGCAGCAACCAGAGGCTGCTCTGCATTGAAAACGGAGCAGTCTGCGGAACTTGGAGCTGGGAGAAATGAAACCGGATTTTGTGATCCGCAGCCTCCAAATATGAAAATTCTATGAAATTACAGGGGGCTGGCCAAGGCTTTCTTGCATAATTCATATAATTGAATTATAATGGAAATCAACCTGGCATGGCCCCTGTAAGCGGCTCTGCCTGTTTTGGAAAGGAGAAGCGGCATGAAAAGACGTTTTGGAGTAATTGCAGCGGCGGCTGTACTGAGTGCGGCTCTGGCAGTTCCGTCCTACGCAGGTACATGGAAATATGTAAATGATCAGTGGAAGTATCAGCGGGGGGCCAACAAGTATGCATATAATGAGTGGGTGGAGGATAACGGGAAATATTATTATCTGAACAATGACGGCTATGTAACTACCGGCTGGCAGCAGATAGACGGCCAGTGGTATTATATGGATGCTACCGGCGCTATGCAGACCGGCTGGCTGAAGGATGACAGCGGAAAGTGGTATTATCTGTATCCAAGCGGCGTTATGGCTGTGAGTACAGTGATTGATGGACGAACCATTGGCGCAGACGGTGTATGGACACCGGGGGAGGGCGCAGTAGAGCCGGCAGACAGCCCGGATCTCAGTACCGCTCAGCTTGTACAGAATATGAGTGATATTTCCACAAAGGGGTATTCTATCCTGACTTCTGCCAGAACCGGCGGCGGGGATCGATGGGAGAATGCCATCCGCTTAAAGGGAAAGGGAAGTTATGTGCTCTGCAGCACAAAGGGAGAGTATCGGCTGCTTTACGGTTCCTTTGGCCCCTCCTCGCAGTTTGACAGCGGGCTGATGGCGCGTGTAACCGTTTACGGGGATAATGATCAGGTTCTATATACGTCAGGAGATATCCATTATAATGAAAAGGTTACTTATTTTGGCGTGGATGTTTCCGGACAGAATCAGGTGAGAGTAGAGGTTTCCCTGTCAAAGGATAATGATTATGATGATCCGGTGATTTTACTGAATGGCCTGACTCTTTATAAGTAAGGGAGCGGGCGGCCGCAGAAAAAAGAGATAAAAACTGCCGCTGGCAGGAAACGGACGTTTTAAAGCGGGCCTTTTCTGTCAGCGGCAGTTTTTTGTCTGTGTGAAAGGGCAGGCAGGACATATAAAGGTTTTGATGCCCTGCGGGATTATTTTGCGGCTTTCTTTACGGAAAGGATGGTTCCGGTAAAGGCGTCTACTGCGCTCAGCTCACCGGTATAAGTGACGGTGACTTTATCGCCGGCCTTCACATCAGAGAGGCCCTCAGGCGCAGCATCGAAAGACATGGGATATGCGTCGCCCTTTTCATCGGTGATGGTAAACATAAAATCTTTAATATCGTCAATGGTACCGGTGATGGTGGATGTTTTTGCATCTGTTTTATTTTCTGTATCCTTTGAAGCAGCGCCGGCGTCATCGGTCTTGGCGGAGGCAGCGATCGTCTCGGCAGAGGATGTCTGTGCAGATGAGGATACCTGTGCAGAGGAAGAGGCCTGCGTACCAGAGGAGGACTGTGCACCGCATCCGGTTGCAAGAACAAGGGTGGTCAATATAACTGCTGCAATATTTCTTTTTTTCATAATAAAACCTCCATATAGGGATAAGTATTTGCGGCTGTCTGAAACAGAATGGCAGCTGCGCTTTTTTATTTACAATCCTTAGACGCAGAAGAAACAAAAAAAGTTGCATGGGAATTAAAAAAATATTGTGCTTCTCGTTCGGATCCAATAAAAAAATATTCCCACACATTTGTAATTGAAAAAAATATTTCTTTATGATATAGTTATAGAAGAAATATTTCACAGAGAACAGGAGGAGTTCTATGAACAAGGAGGAGTTTTTTGAGCGGATCAAAGGACAGATGATTATTTCATGTCAGGCGATTCCGGGGGAGCCGTTGTATGTGGAGGAGAAATCCGTGATGTATCTGATGGCCAGAGCGGCAAAGATGGCGGGAACGCCGGCGATCCGTACCAGCAGCATCCGGGACGTGGCAGCGATCAAGGAGGAGACGGGGCTTCCAGTGATCGGCCTGGTGAAGATTCAGTATCCTGGATTTGAAGGCTATATCACGCCTACCATGAAGGAAGTGGATGAGCTGGCGGCTGTGGGAAGCGATGTAATTGCTCTTGACTGCACTCTGCGGAAACGGGGAGACGGAAAAACGGTAAATGAATTTATGACAGAGGTGCGCAAGAAGTATCCAGATGCTATTTTGATGGCAGATATTTCCAATTACGAGGAGGGGATCAATGCCTGGAAGCTTGGAATGGATATTGTGGGAACGACCATGAGCGGCTATACGGCAGACTCGCCCAAAACAGATGGGCCGGATTATGAGCTGGTGCGCCGTCTGGCAGAGACGGTGGACGTACCGGTGATCGGGGAAGGCAAGATCCATTACCCGGATCAGGCGGTGAAGATGCTGGATGCCGGGGCGTTTGCTATTGTGGTAGGCGGCGCGATTACCAGGCCATTAGAAATTGCCAATCGGTTTATGGCGGCAGTGAAGAACCGTTAGGGGGGAGAAACTGCCCAGGGTGGCACTGCTGTCAATGGGAGTCGGCCTGTCGGCTGTTTCCAGGACGTCTGATCAGAGGCGGCGGGAATACCGGCAGTGCCGCAGAGAGGAGAAAAAATGCGTGCAGCAGCACTGGATATCGGAGGAACGTCCATTAAATCAGGTGTATGGACGGGTGTAGAGGACAAGACGGAAGAAGTAAGGGAGACGCCTACTAATGCCGGACTTGGCGGCAGCTATGTGATGGAGCAGGCTGTAAAGATATTAGAGGGCTACAGCGGTTACGATGCAATCGGCATCAGCACGGCCGGTCAGGTGGATTCTGAGAGGGGAGTGATTCGTTATGCAAACGAAAATATCCCAGGCTATACGGGAATGGAAATCCGCCGCATACTGGAGGAACGCTTTTCTGTGCCGGTGGCCGTTGAAAACGATGTCAATGCCGCGGCTGTTGGAGAGGGGATTTTTGGGGCCGGAGCGAAGGAAAATGATTTCCTTTGCCTGACCTACGGTACGGGCGTGGGCGGTGCAATCGTGATGGATAAAAAGGTATACCATGGCTGCGCTTTTTCAGCAGGAGAGTTCGGAGGCCTTCTGGTGCATCCAGAAGAACGCAGAGAGGGTGAATTCTTTAGCGGCTGTTATGAAAAGTATGCCTCTACCACCGCCCTGGTAGCGCGTGTAAAAGCCCTGGATCCGGAACTGTCGGACGGCAGAAAAATATTTGCCGCCCTAAAACGTCCTCAGGTAAAGGCGGAGGTGGATGGCTGGATCGATGAGATCGTAAACGGCCTTCAGACCCTGATTCACATTTTTAATCCATCCTGTGTGATTCTAGGAGGCGGAGTGATGGCGCAGCCTTATGTGACCGAACAGGTGAGATGCCGGACGCTGGACCGTATTATGCCGAGTTTTCGGGATGTAAAGATTCTTCCGGCGGCTCTGGGAAACCGGGCAGGACTTTTAGGCGCAGCCTGGCTGGGAAGCAGAAAAGAGGAGAAATAAAACAGATAATTCCAATAAGTGGAAAAACTCTTTGCAAACAGCATAAATATCTTCTGCAGCCGGTGAAAAATCAGATAAAAGCCGGAAAAGGTCTGGACAACGAAAACGAAAATAGATAAAATGGAAAAAAGACGTTAGATTGAGAGGAAAAGATCATATGCAGGGAGATTTTATAACAAGTATCAAGTCCGCATATAATCAGTTTACAAAAGCAGAAAAGAAAGTGGCAGATTATATTCTGGCAAATCCCAGAGACGTACTGTTTATGTCCATCACCGACCTGGCAGAGGCCTGTGAGGTGGGAGATACCAGTGTGTTCCGGTTCTGCAAGACAATGGACTTGAAGGGCTATCAGGAGTTTAAGATGATGCTGTCTTTGAGCATCAGCAAAGGCCAGGAACAGGTGGACCAGTTTACGGGAAATAATATTTCCATGGAGGATTCCTTTGGAGAGCTGGCAAGAAAGGTATTAAATACGAATATAAATGCGCTGAATGAGACGTTTTCCATGATCCGTGAAGAGGACATTGAACGGGCCATTACTCTGATTCACGGTGCGAGAAAGGTATTTTTCTTCGGCGTGGGCGCAAGTATGCTCACTGCCATGAAGGCCATGAATAAATTTATGCGTATTGAAAACAAAGTATTTTGTATACAGGACAGCCATATGCAGGCGATGGCGGCGGCTACCATGGATGAGAGAGATGTGGCAGTGGTATTTTCCTATTCTGGAGCCACTAAGGACACCATTCATGTGGCAGAGGTTGCAAAGCGGGCGGGAGCCAGGATTATCTGCATCACCCGCTTTGTAAAATCACCGCTGAGTTCCCACGCAGACGTCACTCTGCTGTCAGGCGCGAATGAAGGTCCGCTTCAGGGCGGCTCCACTTCCGCAGAGATCAGCCAGTTGTTCCTGGTGGATCTGATCTATACAGAGTATTATCGCAGGTATTTTGAACAATGCAGCGTGAATAATGAGAAAACGTCTGGATCCGTTCTGGAAAAGCTGTGTTGACGGAAAGAACCAAAGGGTATAAACGTATTGAGAAAGGCGATGCCCAAGCATCGCTTTTTTACAAAGAAAATAAAGAAAAAATTTTTACTTTTATAGAAATGTTGAAAAAAACAATTAAAGTGATATACTGATGGTATCACAATAAAGAAACAGCCCTTTGCGGGGAAAGCCGATAGGATGGAGCAGGAAACAGGCTCTGCATCGGGCGGAGAAAGGTGGAGCAACATGAGAGATATTACAAAGTATCAGGGGATTATTCCGGCATTTTACGCTTGCTATGAGGAGGATGGAAGCGTAAGCAGAGAACGCACGAAGGCTTTGGCAGAGCATTTGCTGAAAAAGGGAGTAAAGGGCGTTTATGTGGGAGGTTCCTCCGGCGAGTGCATCTATCAGAGCAAGGAAGAGCGCAAGGCAGTGCTGGAGGCAGTGCTGGAAGTGGTCAAAGGGAAAATGACCGTCATTGCCCACGTAGCCTGCAATAATACCGAGGACAGCTGCGAACTGGCAGTTCATGCGGAGCGTTTGGGAGCAGATGCGATCGCGTCCATTCCCCCTATCTATTTTCATTTGCCCGAGCACGCCATTGCCCAGTACTGGAATGATATTTCCGCTGCGGCGCCCAATACGGATTTTGTGATCTACAATATTCCACAGCTGGCAGGCGTAGCCTTGACCATGCCTCTGTTTAAAGAGATGAAAAAGAATCCGAGGGTAGCTGCCGTTAAAAACAGTTCAATGCCCGTACAGGATATCCAGATGTTTAAAATGGAGGGCGGAAAGGATTTCGTAGTATTTAATGGGCCGGATGAACAGCTGGTATCCGGACTGGCCATGGGTGCAGACGGCGGTATCGGAGGTACTTATGGGGTAATGCCGGAACTGTATCTGAAGATCTATGAGTTGTGCCAAAAAGGCGAGTACAAGGCTGCCGGACAGATCCAGTATGCCGCGGACGCGATCATCTATGCTATGTGCGCCTGCCATGGAAATCTCTACGCTGTAATGAAAGAGATCTTAAAGATAAGAGAGGGACTTGAACTGGGCAGTGTGAGAAAGCCGATGCCGGGGTTGATTCCTGAGGATATGGAGCAGGTAAGAAAATGCGCTGCAATGATCGACGCTGCAATTGCAAAGCTGTAGGATGAAATAAAAGAAAAAATTTTCAGTGCCATTCTGCAGGATTCGTTTGCAAATCAGAAATTGTGTAAAATATAAGAGGGTATTTTTGGGGAGTTTCGCATAATGCATAAAAATGCAGAAGAGAAACTCCCTGTTTTTTTGGGTTTAAAACTAAAAAACACAATGAATAAAAAGAAAAGAAATTTTTTTCGGGCAAATTGACAAAAAGAAAAAACCGTGCTATAATCATTTCAACAACAAAGAAATGTTCCTGCCAGGGGTACAGGGCGGGAGCGGGGAGAAATGAGAAGGAGGAATTTTCTTATGAAGAAAATGTTATCTTTGGGTCTGGCGGCAGCCATGACAGCATCCATGCTCACAGGCTGCGGCGGGGGAGACAAACAGACAGCCGGCACACAGGCAGATACCAAGGCAGAAGAGGCAAAGAACACAGAAGCCGCATCCAAAGGATCTGAAGGGACTTCTGCTGAAGGAGTGACAGAGATTACCTGGTGGGCGTTCCCTACATTTGCACAGGACGGGAATAATCCCGCAGGCACGTATGAGCAAGGGATCATAGATGCCTTTGAGGCAAAGAATCCTGATATCAAGGTGAAGCTTGAGACCATTGATTTCACTTCCGGGCCGGAAAAAATCACCGCAGCGATTGAGGCGGGAACGGTATGCGACGTTCTCTTTGATGCTCCCGGACGTATCATTTCCTATGCACAGAACGGAAAGCTGGTAGCTCTGGATGATATGTTTACAGATGAGTTTACGAAGGATGTTGATAATGAGGCGCTGTTAAATGCCTGCAAGTCCGGTGACAGCTACTATATGTATCCCATCAGCAGCGCGGCTTTCTGCATGGCAGTGAGCAAGAACGCCTTAGAGGAAGCGGGCGCTATGGACTGCATCAATCTGGAGGGTGACCGTACCTGGACCACAGAGCAGTTTGAGGAGATGATGAAGAAACTTTCTGAGGCAGGCTTCATGGGCGGCACCGTATACTGCTCCGGACAGGGCGGTGATCAGGGTATCCGCGCATTTGTGACCAATCTCTATGACAGCTCCGTAACGGATCCTGAGATCACTACATACACATTGAACGATGAAGGCGGCGTAAAGGCCATGACCAAGATCAAGGAGTGGGTAGATAACGGCTATATGTTAAATGGTTCCGCATACAACGGCGGCGAGGACGTTGACCAGTTTGTAGCAGGCAACACAGCATTTACTACTTTATGGTCTCCAGGCCTTGCAAGCCAGAGAGCAGAAACCTTAAATGAGAACGGAATTGAGGCCATTGCCCTTCCATTCCCGTCTGAGGACGGAAAGCCTGCTCTTGAATACCTTGTAAATGGCTTCTGTGTATTTGACAACGGCGATGAGGCAAGAGCTGAGGCATCCAAGAAGTTTATCGACTTTGTCTGCAACGACGAAGAGTGGGGGCCAAAGAATGTAGTAAAGACCAGTGTATTCCCGGTTCGCCAGTCTATGGGCGATTTATATGAAGGCGATGAGGATATGGCATTCTACGCTTCCCTCAGCAAATATTATTCTCCATACTATAATACGATTCCTGGATTTGCCGAGATGAGAACCTACTGGTTCCCAATGCTTCAGGCAGTGATCAATGGCGACGCTGAGCCGAAGGCCGCTCTGGATGATTTTGTAGCAAAGGCAAATCAGTCCATTATAAACGCTCAGTAATACAGCAAAAGCCCTTACAGATGAGAAGGGTGAAAGCAGGGATTCTCCCCATATTACGGCCTGTAGTATGGGGAGTCACTTTTAGAAGGAGAGATCTACCATGAAGTCAAGGAAAATCAACAAGATCAGAATGCGGGAAACGCTTGTTTCCTACGCGTTCCTCTTACCGGCCATGCTGTTTTTTATCATTTTTGTGCTGGTTCCCATGGGAATGGGCGTAGTCACCAGCTTTTTCCGCTACAATATGAAGGGAATGACATTTACCGGGCTGTCTAACTATACCACGATGTTTGCAGATCCTGTATGGCAGAAGTCCCTGGTGAACACCCTGCTTCTGGTAGTAGGCTCCGTTCCCATCACCGTTTTATTTGCACTTTTTGTGGCAGCCATGACCTATGAGAAGAATCCGGTGACACGGTCCTTTTTCCGCTGTGTGTTCTTCCTGCCGGTCGTAACCGGTACGGTAGCTGTTACTGTTGTGTGGAAATGGATCTACGATCCGTTAAACGGTATCCTGAACTGGCTGTTAAAATCCATGGATGTGATCGATAAAAATATCATGTGGACCGGTGATAAGAAATTTGCACTCTGGGCCATCCTGATTATCCTGATCACCACCAGCGTAGGCCAGCCCATTATCCTTTACATTGCATCTCTGGGAAATGTACCCAAGGACTATGTGGAGGCGGCACAGGTAGACGGTGCCAACGATTTTCAGGTATTCTGGAAAATTAAGTGGCCAAGTCTTTTGCCTACCACTCTGTACATTGTAGTTATCACCACCATTAACTCCTTCCAGTGCTTCTCATTGATTCAGCTGCTGACATCCGGCGGCCCCAACTACAGAACCACAACGATCATGTACTATCTGTATGAAACGGCCTTTAAGAAGTTTGAATACGGCTATGCAAATGCCATGGGGGTAATTCTGGCGCTGATCATCGGCTTTATCAGCTTTGTCCAGTTTAAGGCTCTGGGCAGCGACGTTGAATATTAAGGGGGAAGAGAAGATGAAAAATAAAGTAAAAATCCTGGACATCCTGTCCATGACATTCCTGCTTCTGCTCAGCGTGGTCTTTATCTTCCCGTTTTACTGGATCCTGACAGGCGCGTTCAAATCCCAGAAGGTAACGATCAAGCTTCCGCCGGAATGGTTCCCGCTGCATCCCACCATGGAAAACTTCGAGAAGCTGTTTCAGAATCCGGCTCTTCAGTGGCTTATCAACAGTATTTTTATCGCTGCGCTGACGCTGATCATTGTCTGCATTGCCTCCTCTATGGCGGGCTATGTGCTGGCGAAGAAACGGTTCTACGGCGATAAGTTGCTGTTTAGTATCTTCGTGTTTGCCATGGCTCTTCCAAAGCAGGTAATTCTGGTGCCTCTTATGAAACTGGTTTCCTTTATGGGGATCCATGATACCTCCTGGGCTGTGATCCTTCCTTTATGCGGCTGGCCCTTTGGTATTTTCCTGATGAAACAGTTCAGCGAAAATGTTCCTACCGAGCTTTTAGAGGCGGCAAAGATTGACGGAAGCGGAGAGATCCGCACCTTTACAAACATTGTTATGCCGATCGTAAAGCCTGGTCTGGGAGCGCTGGCTATCTTTACCTTTATCAATACCTGGAACGATTATTTCATGCAGTTGGTAATGTTAAATTCCAGAACCAATCTGACCATCTCCCTGGGTGTGGCAACGCTGCAGCAGGAGTTCTCCACGAACTATGGTGTGATCATGGCAGGTGCGGCTCTGGCGGCGGTTCCCATCGTTGCCGTTTTCCTGATGTTCCAGAATTATTTCACCCAGGGAATTACCATGGGCGCAGTAAAAGGATAAGGGGAAACAAGTTGACAAACAGCATCATTTGAGTAAAATATGGTATAGGTTGGAGCGATGGTCGTTTGGCCATCGCTCCTGTATATTTACCCGCAGACCGGGCGAAGGAAGGAAAACGGATATGAGTTTGATCGTACAGAAATTCGGCGGAACCTCCGTGGCAGACACAGAGAGGCTTCGCAATGTTGCAAGGATCATTACGGACGCATATAAGGCAGGGAATCAGGTGGTGGCAGTGCTGTCGGCCCAGGGCGATACCACGGATGACCTGATTGAGAAGGCGAGGGAGATCAATCCTGAGGCTTCCAGCCGTGAGATGGATATGCTTTTATCTACCGGTGAGCAGATCTCAGTCTCTCTCTGCGCCATGGCCATTGAGGCTATGGGGTATCCGGTGATCTCTCTTACGGGCTGGCAGTCCGGCGTGATTACCAATACCGTTTCAGGAAATGCAAGGATCAAAAAGGTGGATACGGAGCGCATCGAGGCAGAGCTGAACCAGAAGAAGATCGTTATTGTCACAGGGTTTCAGGGTGTGGACAGAAATCACGATATAACGACCCTGGGAAGAGGAGGTTCCGATACCTCAGCGGTAGCGCTGGCCGCAGTGCTGGGAGCTGATCTGTGTCAGATCTATACGGATGTGGAGGGTGTTTACACCGCGGACCCGAGAAAAGTGACAGGGGCAAGAAAGCTGGATGAGGTAACTTACAACGAGATGCTGGAACTGGCTACGTTAGGCGCACAGGTGCTCCACAACCGCTCCGTAGAGCTGGCGAGAAAATATAATGTAAAAATGGAGGTTCTGTCAAGTTTTACAGGCCATCCGGGAACAAAAGTGAAGGGAGTTGCAAAACGTATGGAACGTTCATATATCAGCAGTGTGGCAAAGGATAAGGATATTGCAAGGATCGCCCTCATCGGCGTACCGAATGAGATCGGCACCTCATTTAAAGTGTTTTCCCTCTTAGCCAGAAATCAGGTGAATGTGGATATCATCCTTCAGGGCATCGGCCATGAGGAAGGAAAGGATATCTGCTTTACAGTAGCGGAAAAGGATCTTAAGAAGGCTTCGGAGCTTCTGATCGAGCAGAAAGAGGAACTGCGCTACAGCCGTCTGGAGACAAACTGCGACGTGGCTAAGGTTTCTGTGGTGGGAGCAGGCATGATCAACAATCCCGGTGTGGCGGCAACGCTGTTTGAGGCGCTCTACGATGCAGGCATCAATATCAACATGATTTCCACCAGTGAGATCAAGATATCTGTGCTGGTAGATAAGAAGGATGCAGATCAGGCGGTTCAGGCCATCCATGACCGTTTCTTTGGAATGTAACCAGCCGCTGCCGCAAGGAAAGAAAACTCCGTATATGTTTTCTACCTGGCCTGAACTGTTACATTAAATAATTGTAAGATTCTGTTAATGATTGTTCATTGAACGGGAAATGTAAAAATATACAGATAAACACGCATAAAGTGGGCGCTGCCGCACATACCTCATAAAAAACAATCGGCTGTTTGGGAGCAGGTATGGGGACAGCGTCTGTATTTTTCTTAAAATTTGTTAATAATTTATCGAAAACAGGCAATTTCCTGATCTGGGGGGCTTGCCATTTGACAAAAATCTTATTATAATCATATATGGCAATATTTTTGTCTTTATGCGGGATTGCACTGGGATTGAAAGCAATTCCGTCTAATATTGTAGACTTAAGAATGATGGAGGACTGGAAAATGAGTAATTCAGCACAAACTTCAGCAAGCAGCCGTATTGCAGCTCTGCTTGATGAGAACAGTTTTGTTGAAGTCGGCGCGTATATCACCGCTAGAAACACGGACTTTAACATGACTGAGCAGGAAACACCGGCTGACGGTGTGGTTACCGGATACGGTACCATCGGCGGGTGCCTGGTTTATGTATACAGCCAGGATGCATCCGTACTGGGCGGCTCTATGGGCGAGATGCACGCAAAGAAGATCTGTAGCATCTATTCCATGGCTATGAAAATGGGAGCGCCTGTGATCGGACTGGTGGACTGTGCCGGACTGCGTTTACAGGAGGCTACGGATGCGCTGGATGGTTTTGGTAAGCTGTACTTAAGCCAGGCCATGGCATCTGGTGTGATCCCGCAGATTATGGCAGTTTTCGGCACCTGCGGCGGCGGTATGGCAGTAGCAGCAGGTATGGCAGATTTCACCTTTATGGAGGAGAAGTCCGCCCAGCTCTTTGTAAATGCTCCAAACGCGTTAGAGGGCAATTACAAGGCAAAATGCGACACAGCGGCAGCTGCGTTCCAGAGCAAAGAGACCGGAGCGGTTGATTTTACGGGAGACGAGGCTTCGATCCTGGCCCAGATCCGCACACTGGTATCTATTCTGCCCGCAAACAACGAGGAGGATTTTTCCGAGGCCGACTGTCAGGATGATCTGAACCGTATGTGCACCGGCATTGAGGGAGTGGCAGGAGACCCTGTGCAGGCATTATCCATGATCTCTGATAATCATTTTGTAATGGAAATAAAGAAGGCTTATGAACCCTCTATGGTGACAGCCCTTATCCGTATAAACGGCGTGACCGTAGGCTGCGTGGCAAACCGTACAGAGCTCTATGAGGATGGAAATAAGACAGAGGACTTTGAGTCTGTTCTGTCTGGCAAGGGCTGCGGCAAGGCAGCGGAGTTCATCAATTTCTGCGATGCTTTCAGTATTCCGGTACTGACGATTGCAAATGTAAACGGCTATAAGGCAAGTCTGTGCAGTGAGAAATCGATTGCAAAGGCAGCAGCCCGTCTGACTTACGCATACGCAAACGCCACAGTTCCCAAGGTGACCGTAGTGACAGGAAAAGCACTGGGAAGCGCCGGCCTTACCATGGGCAGCAAGAGCCTGGGATCTGATCTGGTATACGCCTGGCCCAATGCCGTGATCGGCACCATGGAGCCGGATGAGGCGGTTAAGATTATGTATGCAAAGGAGATCGAGGCCAGCGATGACGCGGTGGCTCTCATCAATGAGAAGGCGGCAGAGTACGCAAAGGCTCAGTCCGGCGCGATGGCTGCTGCAAGAAGAGGCTATGTAGACGATATTATCAAGGCAGAAGAGACACGCCAGAGACTGGCAGCTGCCTTTGAGATGCTTTATACAAAAAGTGAGGACCGTCCGTCAAAGAAGCATGGCACGGTTTAAAGAGGGGTGACATGTATATGAGACGATTATTAAAACGGATGGCAGCGGCAGCCCTTGTATCTGCCTGCCTGGTAAGCCTGTCTGCCTGCTCTCAGAAGGAAACAGACACAGAGGCATTATCCATCAGTACAGACGGTACGCCGGTGGAGGATTCCATGGCGGATGCCCTCATTCTTTCTGCGGCCCAGACGCTGGGAGCTTCTGATGAGCAGCTGATTGTACAGGCACAGCTGGCAGAGGCCCAGGGCGATACCGCCAGTGCGGGGCTTTATGAGGAGCAGTTAGAAGTCCGGGAGGAGATGGGCAGCTTAAAGCACATTGATATCGAGGACGGCTCGGTGGTTCTTCTGGAGGACGGAAGCTACACGGTGATCCTTCCTGTAGAGTTTACACAGGGAACCAAAAAGTATGTGATGAACCTCAATATGGCTACGGGACAGCTGGAGGCCCAGTTTACGGATATGTCCACAGGTACAGAGGAGGATAACTCCATAAGCTCTCTGTTAAAAACAGCCAGTGTGTATACCGGAGTCGGTATGGGAACCGTGTTCTGTGTTCTGATTTTCATCAGCCTTCTGATTGCCTGCTTTAAGATTATCCACACATGGGAAAAGGGAAAGAAGGAGAATGCGGCAGCGCCTGCGCCTGCACCTGCAGCAGCCTCGGTTCCGGTTCAGGCAGGAACTCCGGCAGTGACCGGACCTGAACTGGCAGACGATGCGGAACTGGCAGCGGTTATGGCCGCAGCCATCGCAGCATATGAAGGGACATCGCCCAACGGACTGGTGGTACGCTCGATCCGCCGTGTGAGCAGTTCCAGAAGAAGATAAGGATTCATTTTAAATCAAGGAGGAAATCGATCATGAAAACATATACCATTACAGTAAATGGAAAAGCATATGCAGTAACCGTTGAAGAAGGCGCAGCAGCCCCCGTGGCAGCAGTTCCTGTAGCAGCCCCGGCACCTGTGGCAGCACCCGCAGCGGCACCTGCGCCTGCAGCAGCCCCCGCACCTGAGGCAGCGCCTGCGCCAGCACCTGCAGCAGCCCCGGCAGGCGCAGCAGGCTCCGTTAAGGTGACCGCTCCTATGCCAGGCAAAATCGTAGGTGTGAAGGCAGCTGTAGGTCAGGCTGTAAAGAAGGGAGAAACGGTACTGGTGCTTGAAGCCATGAAGATGGAGAACGATATCGTGGCTCCTCAGGACGGAACGGTTGCAAGCATCAATGTATCTACGGGAGATGCGGTTGAGTCCGGCGCTGTTCTGGCTACTCTGAACTGATCGGAAGGATGAACCCCCAATGCTGGGGGGTACATTATGGAGGTAGCGTTATGGATTTTGGCAATTTGGCAACAAACCTTCTGGGTCAGATGGCGTTTTTTCATCTGACCCCTGGAAATTATATGATGATTGGCGTGGCACTGGTATTTTTGTATCTGGCGATTCGAAGGGGGTTCGAACCGCTGCTGCTGATTCCAATTGCATTTGGTATGCTGCTTGTAAACATCTATCCGGAGATCATGTATTCACCGGAAGAATCTTCTAATGGCGTAGGCGGTCTGCTGTGGTACTTTTTCACTCTGGATGAGTGGAGTATCCTGCCTTCTCTGATTTTCTTAGGCGTAGGTGCTATGACTGACTTCGGCCCTCTGATCGCTAACCCCATCAGTTTTCTTATGGGCGCTGCTGCTCAGCTGGGTATTTATACAGCCTATTTCTTAGCCATTTTCCTGGGATTCTCAGGAAAGGAGGCTGCAGCAATTTCCATTATTGGCGGAGCAGACGGTCCGACCTCCCTGTTCCTGTGCAGCAAGCTGGGACAGACACAGATCATGGGCCCCATTGCCGTTGCGGCGTATTCCTATATGGCTCTGGTGCCGATCATCCAGCCGCCGTTTATGAAACTTTTGACAACGGATAAGGAGCGCAGGATCAAGATGGAGCAGCTTCGCTCCGTATCCAAGCTGGAGAAGATCCTGTTCCCTATCATTGTAACCATCGTAGTCTGCCTGATCCTGCCTTCTACCGCGCCTCTGGTAGGTATGCTGATGCTGGGCAACCTGTTCCGTGAGAGCGGCGTTGTAAAGCAGCTGGCGGAGACTGCGTCCAATGCGCTGATGTACATTGTAGTTATCCTGCTGGGTACATCCGTAGGTGCTACTACAAGCGCTGAGGCTTTCTTAAATGTAACAACGCTCAAAATCGTTTTTCTTGGTCTGATCGCGTTTATCTTTGGTACCATAGGCGGCGTTCTCTTAGGAAAACTCCTGTGTAAGCTGACAGGAGGAAAGATCAATCCCCTGATCGGCTCCGCAGGCGTATCCGCTGTACCTATGGCAGCCCGCGTATCCCAGAAGGTCGGTTCTGAGTACGATCCCACCAATTTCCTGCTGATGCACGCAATGGGGCCAAATGTGGCAGGCGTGATTGGTACGGCCGTTGCAGCCGGTACCTTTATGGCAGTATTTGGAGTATAAAAGGGAATATTTATCAAGGAGGAATATTAACTATGGCAGAGATAGAGAAGAAGCCGGTAAAGATCGTGGAGACCGTCCTGCGTGACGCCCATCAGTCTTTGCTTGCTACCAGAATGTCAACGGAGCAGATGCTCCCCATCATTGAGAAGATGGATCAGGTTGGCTACCATGCAGTAGAGTGCTGGGGAGGCGCTACCTTTGACGCCTGCCTGCGTTTCTTAAAAGAAGATCCATGGGAGCGCTTAAGAAAATTAAGAGATGGCTTTAAGAATACAAAGCTGCAGATGCTGTTCCGTGGACAGAATATTCTGGGATATAATCACTATGCAGATGATGTAGTAGAGTATTTCGTACAGAAGTCGATTGCAAATGGTATTGATATCATCCGTATTTTCGACTGCTTAAACGATATCCGCAACCTGGACACAGCCGTTAAGGCAACCAAGAAGGAAAACGGCCACGCGCAGATCGCCCTGTGCTACACTCTGGGTGATGCTTATACGCTGGATTACTGGAGAGACATCGCAAGAAAGATCGAGGATATGGGCGCAGATTCCCTGTGCATTAAGGATATGGCCGGCCTTCTGACTCCATATAAGGCAGCTGAGCTGGTACAGGCCTTAAAAGAAGGAACCAAGCTGCCTATCGACCTGCATACCCACTACACATCCGGCGTTGCTTCTATGACTTATTTAAAAGCAGTAGAGGCAGGATGTGAGATCATCGACTGCGCAATGTCGCCTCTGGCGCTTGGCACCAGCCAGCCGGCAACCGAGGTTATGGTTGAGACTTTCAGAGGCACACCATATGACACCGGCTATGATCAGAACCTGCTGGCAGAGATTGCAAACCACTTCCAGCCGATCCGCGAGGAAGCATTAAAGAGCGGCCTTTTAAATCCAAAGGTTCTGGGGGTAAATATCAAGACTCTCCAGTATCAGGTACCCGGCGGTATGCTTTCCAACCTGGTAAATCAGTTGAAGGAAGCAGGACAGGAGGACAAGTACCAGCAGGTATTGGAGGAAATTCCAAGAGTAAGAAAGGATTTCGGTGAGCCGCCTCTGGTAACGCCTTCTTCTCAGATCGTTGGTACGCAGGCCGTTCTCAACGTAATTATGGGCGAACGCTACAAGATGGTTCCCAAGGAGTCCAAGAAGATCATGCTGGGAGAATTTGGCCAGACTGTAAAGCCGTTTGATCCGGAAGTCCAGAAGAAGATCATTGGCGACGAGACACCGATCACCTGCCGTCCGGCAGATCTGATCAAGCCTCAGCTTCCGCAGTTCGAGAAGGAATGCGCACAGTGGAAACAGCAGGATGAAGATGTATTAAGCTATGCTCTGTTCCCGGCTGTAGCCAAGGAATTCTTCCAGTACAGAGAGGCACAGCAGCGCAAGGTTGATGTGACTGTGGCTGATAAGGAAAATAAGGCTTACCCGGTGTAAGAAACGGGATGAGAGAGTGAGAATAGAAAACAGCCTTCCGCGTTAGGGTGCGGGAGGCTGTTTTTTTGTATAATATTGGTAATAATTCAGGACGGGGATGCTTATATGTGAAAACAAGTGCGAAATCATGCTTATAAGCGAGCTGAATACCTGTTTTCCCGCGTCCTGAGCAGTTACATAAATTGTATTATTTTTGCCACTTCATGGCCGCCGACACATCCAGCATACCGCCGGATACGGTTTTCTCTTTCAATGGCGCAAGTTTATGAACAGTGGAAAGCAGGGCGGTTTTTATATCGGTAAGGTTTAAATCGGGGCGGCCGGAGTAGAGAAGGGCGGCGGCTCCGGTAACCATGGGGGCAGCCATGGAGGTACCGCTCATGTAGGCGTATGCATTGCCGGGAATGGCGCTTAAGATATAGGTGCCGGGAGCGGCCAGATCTACGCTTGCACAGCCGTAGTTAGAGCTTTCATCCAGGCGGCCGTTGAACATCAGGTTCCCTACCGTGATCACATTATCAAATGGCAGGCTGGCCGGATAGACCGGGTATTTGTCGATATCGTAGCCGATTTCGTACTGATTGCCGTTGCCGGCAGCTACCACAAAGAGCATATTTGAATCGCGGATGGCAGATTCAAATTCAGGGGTAGACTGGCTGGAGCCAAAGCTTAAATTGCAGATCTGCGCACCGTTTGCCTGGGCGTAGCGGACAGCCTCTATGACGCTTTCGGGTGTTCCCTTGCCGTCTTCGCCTCCAAGAGCTTTTAAAACCATGATTTTTACGTAACCACTGTCTGCGATTCCGGCAATTCCGCCGTTGGCCTTTGAGGCAGCAATGGTACCTGCGCCATGGGTGCCGTGGCTGTCCTCGTCCCCAACATAAATCTGATTATTATTGGAAATAAAATTCCAGCCGTTCACATCATCAATATAGCCGTTGCCGTCATTGTCAATGCCATCACCGGGAATCTCGTCCTCATTAACCCAGATGGCGTCTTTCAGATCCGGGTGAGAGGTGTCAATTCCGGTATCTATGACAGCAACGGTAACGGGGCGCTTGTTTTCTGCCTGCTGATAGAGCTGCCAGGCTTCTTCAATGTTGATATCGATCCCAGCTACGGCGTTTGTCCTGATAGCGTCATAGTTGCTGGGGCCAAGAGGGGGCAGGGCAATGCCGTCGATGCCGTTTTCACCGTAGTGTACATTGATATGATCGAGAGTACGGATATTCAGTTTCCGTTCCGTTCGCTGAAGGTTTCCTGTGTTGCGCAGGGCCCACTGATATTCGGAATATTCGTCTCCCTGTGATACGATCTCCACGCCGGGACCGCTGAAAAAGAGAGAAAAATCGGTATCCGTTCTGTCCGTCTCCAAAAGGGGAGAGGCAGGGGCAGAAGATGCTATGAAAATAGAAAGCGCCATGGATATGGCGGGGGGCGGCGAGAGGTTCCATGGGTTTTAAATTTTATACCG
>OBXM01000690.1_pt1 | contig 29044 bp, 30 predicted proteins | sample 1538141 | NCBI WGS metagenome assembly OBXM01 (sample SAMEA2580153, study PRJEB22360) | human gut metagenome | biome: human gut; feature: human-associated habitat; material: faeces | place: Denmark | collected 2008/2010 | reverse complement strand
CGCATAGTCAGTGATATGCTTGAGAAAAATGTGTCAACTAATATTGACAATATCAATCCTCGGGCTTTTAAAAGCTGACAAAGGGGAAGTGAAGGTGTTGGGAGAAACGGTTCGCTACGGTTTCGCAAAGACAAACCGCAGAGTGGGATATCTGCCGGATGTGCCTGAATTTTACGGGTATATGAAGGCAGAGCAGTACCTGCGTCTGTGCGGGGAGATCACAGGGCTTTCAGCAAAAGAGATTTGTTCAAGAAGCGAAGAACTTCTCAGTCTGGTAGGACTTTCAGAGGAAAAGAAAAAAATTCGCGGATACTCCAGAGGTATGAAACAGCGTCTGGGCATTGCACAGGCACTGCTCAACGAGCCCGGGCTTTTGATCTGCGATGAGCCGACTTCCGCCCTGGACCCACTGGGACGAAAGGAGATCCTGGATATTCTTTCAAAAGTCAGAGAAAAAACAACGGTATTATTTTCAACCCATGTGCTGTCCGATGTGGAGAGAATCTGTGACCGGGCGGCAGTGCTCAAAGACGGAAGCCTGGCCCTTTCGGGGAGCCTTGAAGAACTGAAGGCACAGCACAGGAAAGACAGCCTCTGTCTGGAGACGGGCACACCGGGAGGACAAAAACTGCTGGAATCTGAATTTCAGAAGAAGGGCTATGTTTTCGGGGTAGAGAAAAAGAATGGAGTTTTAATTTTCCACACATCGGATATGGCCCGTTTGGAGACAGAGCTTATGATCTGCATGACAGAGCACAATATATGTCCGCTGAAAATGGAAGTGCAGAAGCCGACCCTGGAAAACTTATTTATGGAGGTGATATCATGAGGGCGTACTGGGCGTTTACGAAAAAAGAGCTGCTGGAAAGTATCTGCACTTATAAATTGCTGATCCTCGGATGTATTTTTCTGATGTTTGGTTTTATGAATCCTTTTATAGCAAAGATTACCCCGGAGCTTGTGAAAAGCTTTATGCCCGGAGGCATCAGCATTGATCTTCCGGCTCCCTCGGCGGCGGATTCCTGGATGCAGTTTTTCAAAAATGTGCCTCAGATGGGGCTTGCGGTTTTAGCCATTCTCTTTTCCGGAATGATGGCAGGCGAGATCCAAAAAGGAACTTTGATCTTAATGGTCACCAAGGGGCTTTCCCGGACGGCGGTGCTCTGTTCAAAGTTTACGGTGGCAGTCCTTCTGTGGACAGTATCCTATGCGGTGTGCACGGGAGTAACCTATGGATATACAGTTTATTTCTGGAAAACGAAAGACATTGATCATCTGATGCCTGCGCTCCTGGGGGTATGGCTGTTCGGGGTACTGCTGCTGGCCTCAGACCTTTTGGGCAGCGTGATTTCAAAGAGCAGTTATTCTAGCCTTTTATTTACCGGAATTATGGTAGCTGTGATGTTTCTGCTGAATATCGTTCCCAGGATCCAGAAATTTAATCCTATGCGTCTGGTATCCGAGCCATACGGATTGATTACCGGGGCTCTCAAAACCTCGGATTTTTCCAGGAGCTTTCTGATGACGGGAGTACTCCTCCTGATCCTTTTGGTTTTATCGGGCATTGCCTTTCAAAAAAAACAGCTTTAAGGGAAAGCAGATGAATAAAGAAGGCTTTTGGAGAATAGCCCATTTTATTCGAAGAACACCTTTCCTGCAGATATTATGTCCATTTTCTACATGATTGGAGTGAGGCATTCTAAGAGCCAAACGGAAATCATGTGGAAAATGTCATGGGTTTTTCAAGGACTGTTGAAGAAAGAGCAATCAGAATTTGGTGAGGTAAACAGATATGAGAAGAGTTAGTTTGTTTATTGCAATGAGTCTTGACGGATATATTGCAGATAGCAATGGCAAAGTTGATTGGTTAGAAGGACAAGGCAGCAACAATGAAAATATTGATACTTATTCAGAGTTTGTAAAAGACATTGATACGATTTTGATGGGGTGGAATACTTATCATCAAGTAGTTACTGAACTTTCTCCAAATAAATGGATATATGACGATTATACAACCTATGTCATTACACATAACGAGCTTGCTTCATCTGAGAAAATCAGGTTTATAAATGAAAATCCTGTTGAGTTGATACATCATTTGAAAGAAGGAAATGGAAAAGATATTTGGATCTGCGGTGGTGCAAACCTGATTCAACAGTTCATAAATAAAAACTTGATTGACCGTTATTATATTACTGTAATTCCAACACTCTTGGGTTCAGGTACGCGTCTATTTGAAAATGGGAAACAGGAGATAAAGCTGAAGTTACTTAAAACACAATCATATAATGGCATCATAGATTTGGATTATATACGAAGATAAACTCCGATTTGCCGAATAAAAAATATGAATTAAGCTACAAATAATGAACAATCATAAGTACACCCATAGGGCACACCGTATTTTATACCCTTCGGGTGGACGCGTTCCGCGCAATAAGCTAAAGTAAAAGGGAGGTTAGAAAATAAAACTTGGGAGAAACTAAGAATGAAAAGGATAGGAAAAGAGGAGCCGCTGTCCGAAGCCTTTGGAATCCGCGACGGTATCCTTTCCGTAGTGGGAGCCGGGGGAAAGACGACATCGGTATTTAAGATCGCAGGAGAACAGGAAGAGATGGGAAAAAGGGTCCTGGTGACGACCACCACTCACATGGAAATTCCGGGGAGGGAGACCGTGCTTTCCGGAGATGCGGATGATATTATACCGAGACTGAAGCCGGGCCGGACCGTTACAGCAGGACTTCGTGACGGAGAAAAGATGAAGGGGCTGCCAAAAGAAGTCTTTAAGGCAGCCTCCTCTTTTGCTGACGTTACCATAGTGGAGGCGGACGGAGCAAAGAGAATGCCGGTAAAGGCCAGAAATGAAACAGAGCCGGTCATACCGGAGGAAACGGACCAGATTCTGATCGTGGCAGGGATGAGTGCTCTCGGGAACACAATAAAGGATGTGTGCCACCGGCCGGAACACGCGTGTAAAATTCTTGAAAAATCTGATGAAGAATTTCTTAATTATGAGGATATTATGAAGCTGATCCGTATGGAATATGTTATAATGCTCAGAAAACAATACCCGGATGCGGACCTTCTTATTCTGCTGAACCAATGTGACACAAAGGAGCGGATGGATCAGGCTGCCCGCATCGGTATCTGTTTTGACAGCCAATATCCGGTCATTTTACGTTAGAGGAGTTTACATGTTTTTAAAGCAGGTATTGATCCAGGCCATGGATCTCGGAAAAATGATGTTGATAAGCGGAGCCGGTGTTTCCAGAGTGGAAGACACTATCGAGCGCATCTGCCTTGCATACGGGGCGAGGGAAGTTGAGGCGTTTACGATCACATCCAGCATAGTGGTCACGGTGACTACGGAAGACGGAGATGTGTTTACCCAGACTAAAAGAATTAAATACTACAAGACGGATTTTCATAAATTAGACCGGTTAAATGATCTTTCCAGATATGTGTGCAGGGAGAAGCCGGATATTTCTTATCTGGAGGAAAAGCTTTCGGACATTCGTCAGGAGCACATTTACAGCCTGCCGGTGCAGTGTCTGATTGCATCTCTGATCGCAGGAACATTTGCAGTCTTTTTCGGCGGAGGATTTGTGGAAGGGATCATAGGGGCCCTATGCGGTGCGGCAGTCTGGTGGCTGATGGCTTTTCTTCAAAAGCTGGATTCCAATATTATGTTTTCAGACTTTACTGCAGCTTTTATGGTGGCCACTATTGCATATATACTGGCGCATCTGGGGGCCACCAGAGATTACGGCACGATCATCATAGGAAATATCATGCTTCTTGTACCCGGGGTGGCTTTTGTCAATTCTATCCGGGATATTATAGGAGGAGACGTGATGGCGGGTATGATACGGCTTTGTGAAGTGGTGGTGACCGCTGTATTTCTTGCGGCTGGTTCCTTCACCGCACTTGTACTGTGGGGAGGTGTCTTATGATAGTACAGGCAGTCCAGATTCTTTCTTCGTTTATCGGAGCTCTCGGATTTTCTATTTTATTTAATATGAGAGGAAAAAAGTTATTCTTTGCAGGCCTGGGAGGCCTCGTCTCATGGACGATCTATTTGGTCATGGCTTCCCTGACCACGAGTACATTTCTGCCGAACTTCGTCGCATCCATGGCGGCGACCGTTTATGCGGAGGCACTTGCCAGACTGGCCAAGAGCCCAGCCACTATATTTTTGATCGGGGCCATCATTCCCCTTGTGCCGGGAGGGCAGCTTTACTATACGATGAATTATGCAGTTGCAAAAAACTGGGGGCTGTTTGCCATGTATGGGCAGAGAACCCTGATCATCGCCATGGCAGTGTCCGGTGGGATTATGATGGTATCCTCCGTATACCGATTGTACAATGGCCTGGTATTCAGCCGGGTCAAAAAGAAGAAACAGACAGGCAAAAAAGAAAACAATCCCGAATGACAGGGGTTGTTTTTTTTCTCAGGAAAGACCTTGTCACGCTAGTGCATGAAAGTCTTTCCCGAGAGATGAAGCGGGCTTGCCCACTTTCTTCTCCGCTACGCTAAGTATCGGAAAAGCTGAATAAACAGGGAACTGAATTTAAACAGCAGCTTTTTGGAATTCTCTGGTTCTTTTTGGGTCACTCCCTGTTTTGGAAAATACTGTTCTTTTTTATTTATTTCAAGGGACTGGTCCTTCAACTTGTCCATGTTTGTTCTGAGTTCTCTGTTTAATTCGGGGCTGTCCAGCACGAGCATAGTCTCAGTGTCCAAATATGTGCTCCTCATGTCAAAGTTATAGGAGCCGATCACTGACAGCCGGTCATCGATGGCAATGGACTTGCCGTGGCAGGAGTGGTCTCCGAAAAATTCGTAGACCCTGGGGCCTGTTTTAAGGACCTTTGAACGGTTTCTTGTATAGTCTGAGGAAGCGATGAAATTATCACCCACGGCTGTGGAGTTCACCAGCATTTCTACGTTCGGGACTTTCCCGGTCAGTTCCTCCATTCCCTTATACATATCTTTGGAGAAAACCGCATATGGTGTCTGGATCGTGACATCTTTTTTTGCAGTCAGCATGAGCTGCTGCATCGTATACCACACATAAGGCTCCTTATTGCCGATATGGACCGGGTTTGTCACAAAGGAAGCCTTTTTTACAGGAACGGTCTGTTTTACCCAGTCCGTTTTCGAAGGAAGCTTCTTTTTAATGGACTGGTAACGACGAGAGAGATATTTGATCTCACTCTTTGTCTTTTCTCTCTGGGGATCTCCCTCAAAAACTGTCTTGCAGTCTGAGGAATTCCAAACTCTTTTAAAATAAGAAAGGACCTGTGGAATAGCCCCGTTCTTTTGTTCCGGTTTTTTGGAATACAGAAGCACTTCCCGGTCATAGCCGATGCTTCCCCGGCTGTCATCTCCGATGAAATAGTCAAACATGTTCCGCCCTCCCATCAGAAGGAGCGAATCGTCCGCAACCACATACTTGTCATGAAGCCTTCCATTGATTGTCCACGGCTTTAAAAAATTCGGTTCGTTATAAAACCGGATTTCTATGTTTGGATGGCTTCCTGCTGCCTGGAATACTGATTTGCCGTTCATGTGCAGCATTCCGTAGAGCCCGTCCACTAAAATCTGTACTTTGACCCCGCGGTCGGCGGCATTAATGAGAGCCGCAAATGTATCGTCAGTGCTCTTTCCTTCCCGTATGTCGAAGGTAGAGATGATGATGTTCTTTTTTGCTTCCCGGAACATGGCAAGTCTTGTGTCCAGAGCGCCCATGTTTGTCTCGACTATGCCGGCCCGCTCCCTGCCGGGGCCCGAACCGTAAAACGCCGGGACATCGACTGTTTTTTTGTAGGAATCGCTAACTGTCTTCTGGAATGCAAAGGGCAGGCATGCCCCTGCCGCCTCATAAAGAAGGATCAGCAGTATGAAAAGCAGAATCCATCTGCCTGTTTTTCTTTTTGTCTTCGTCATATGTTCACCTTTTTCTTTCGCATATTTTTCATCTATTGTACCGCACCGGATATTGTTTTACAATATTCCAAAAAAATGAGCTTTACAGCTTTGGCCTTATCTTTGTTTCTGGATAATACAGGGGGTTGTTTTTTTGAGTCAATGGCATATAATCAAACTAACTCATGAACCGGAACAGTCAATGGAAGGAGGCTGTTTTGAACGAAAAGTTTTTGAAACTTCCCGAAGAAAAACAAAGAAAGATCATTTATGCGGCGATCCGGGTATTTGCGGAGAAAGAATATAAGCATGCCTCCACAGACAGGATGGCAGAACTGGCCGGCATATCAAAGGGACTGCTGTTCTTCTACTTTAAGAATAAAAAATCATTGTATCTTTATGTCTATGATTATCTGATTGGCCTGATCGTGAGGCAGCTGGAGGATATGGATTTCAAAGAAGAACATGACTTTTTTAAACTGTTTGAACTTTCGATACGGGTGAAATCCACTCTGCTGAAGGATAACCCATATATCCACGGGTTCCTTCTGAAGGCCAGATATGAAGAAAATGAGGCGGTGAGGCAGGAACTTTCAGATAGAAACAAGACCTTTTTAGAGGAGATGTTTCCGCGGTGGTTTCCGGAGGTGGATTTTTCGAAATTTAAGGAAGATGTGGACCCCTGGGACGTGTTTATGCTGCTCTACTATTTGGGAGACGGATATTTGAGAGAGGCGGTGTGCAGAAAAGATTTTGATCTTGACCGGGTGTGCGAAGACTATGAGCGCTGGATGGACTGGATAAAGAAAAGCGTCTACCGAAAGGAGTATCTATGAATACGATTGAAATGAAACACCTGACAAAGGATTATGGAAATCAGAGGGGTATCTTTGATGTCACATTTTCCGTGAAAAAGGGAGAAGTGATGGGATTCCTCGGTCCCAACGGAGCCGGAAAGACTACGACGATCCGACATCTCCTTGGATTTTCCACCCCGAATCACGGAACTGCTCATGGATATGTTTTCTCTGGACCCGGGAGGCAGGATCAAAAAAATGTCCAAGGGAATGAAACAGAAGATCGGCATTGTATGTGCATTCATGGATTCTCCGGATCTCTACATATTGGATGAACCTACGAGCGGGCTGGACCCTCTGATGCAGAATCAGTTTGTGGAACTGATCCTGGAGGAAAAGAAGAGGGGAGCGACGGTTCTCATGTCCTCCCATATGTTCGAGGAGGTGGAGAGGACCTGTGACCGCACGGCGATCATCAGAGAAGGAAGGCTTGTCGCCGTGGAAGACATGGGAACACTTGGAAAGAGCAAGCAGAAGGTCTTTATGGTCACCCTGGGTTCGAAAGCGGAGGCAGAGGCATTTTCCAGGGAGATGAACGGGGTGAGGCAGACCGGGGAGAACCGGGTCACGGTCGGTGTCAGGGGAGAACTCTCGGAGTTCATCAGATGTTTAGGAAAATACCGGGTCTTAAACCTGGCGGAACAGAAGCAGACCCTGGAAGACTTGTTCCTGCATTTTTACGGAGGTGATTCTCATGAATAATATATTTGTCATGCCGCTCTTGAAACGGGAAATAAAATCCAATTACAAAGTGTTTCTGATCATCGCAGCCGTGGCCTCCATGTATATCAGCGTCATGGTCTCCATGTTTGAACCCGATCTCGGGAAAATGCTGGCGGAGTTTGAAAAGGCGATGCCGGGGCTCATGTCAGCCGCAGGGATGACAAATCCCGGGACGACTCTTCAGAGCTTTTTAAAAACCTATTTATACGGCTTTTTTATGTTTGTGCTGCCTATGATATATGAGCTGTTTACTGCCAATAAGCTGGTGGCCGGATATGTGGACAGGGGTTCTATGGCATCCATCCTCTCCGCGCCTCATTCCAGGAGAAAAGTCGTCCGAACACAGGGGTTCTTCCTGACAGCCAGCGTGTGCCTGATGATCTTATATATCACGGTGCTGGGCATTGTCTGCTCTGAGATGATGTTTCCGGGGGACTTGGGAATCGCAGAATTTCTCAGTTTAAATGCGGGTCTGCTCTGTCTTCATATATGTATCAGCGGATTTTTCTTCTTAATGTCCTGTATCTGCAATGATACTCGCAGGTCCACAGGCATTGGAGTCGGAGTATTTCTTGGTTTTTATCTTGTACAGATGCTCTCAAATATGGGGGATAAGCTGGAAAATCTCAAATATGCCACAATTTTTACTTTATTTGATGGAGATGCTCTTTTAAGAGGAGAAAGCCGGGCAATTGTCATGTCAGGGATTCTGCTGATGATTGGGATTCTGTTTTTTGAATTGGGGAAATACCGGTTTCAAAAAAGAGATCTGCCGCTTTGACAGAAGATATTTTCTTAACACGGCAGGACTCCAGTGATATAATAGGGGACAGAAAACAAATTTTAGAAAAGAGGAACTGACATGTTAGGAAAATTGGGAAGAAATGATGCCTGCTGGTGCGGCAGCAATAAGAAATATAAAGTCTGCCATATGGCTTCGGACGAAAAAATAGAGGCATTCGCGCGGCAGGGACATATTGTGCCGCCGAGATTTATTCTCAAAAACAGGGAACAGATCGAAGGAATCCGGGAAAGCGGAAAGATCAATACCGCAGTCCTCGACTATGTAGCAGAACATATCAGGGAAGGAATGACCACAGAGGAGATCGACCGGCTGGTTCACGATAAGACTGCGGAACTTGGGGGTATCCCGGCTCCTTTGGGATATGAAGGTTTCCCGAAAAGCGTATGCACTTCCATCAATGAGCAGGTGTGCCATGGCATCCCTTCTGAGGATATTGTGCTGAAGGACGGAGATATCATCAATGTGGATGTGTCAACGATCTATCATGGATATTTTTCGGATTCATCAAGGATGTTCTGCATCGGAAATGTAAGTGATGAAAAGAAGAAGCTTGTGGATGTGACGAAAGAGTGTGTGGAACTTGGGCTTGCACAGGTGAAACCGTGGGGCTTCATGGGAGACATGGGCCAGGCGGTCCACGATCACGCAGTCAAGAATGGATATTCGGTCGTGCGGGAGATCGGCGGACACGGTGTCGGGCTGGAGTTTCACGAGGAGCCGTTTGTCAGCTACGTCACGAAAAAGGGCACGGAGATGCTTTTGGTCCCGGGCATGGTATTCACCATTGAACCCATGGTCAACATGGGAACCGATGAAGTCTACACTGATGGAGGAGATAACTGGAGCGTCTACACGGCAGACGGCCGTCCGTCCGCCCAGTGGGAGATCCAGGTGCTCGTGACAGAGACGGGATATGAAGTACTGGCTTATTAGGAGGTGTCTGTTTGTCTGCATATGAATTGTTGTTTGAAATGCTCGGAGAGAGGGGAAAAGTTTTGAGTGCCACCATTGTCTCCGGCCCGATGGCAGGAGAAAAATGTATTTACACTCAGGAGGAGATGCATGGAGAGCATTTCTGGAAGGAATTTCTTACTGAACTCAGGAGGGTGGAGCAGACAGAGACTGTTTCGATTGGGAAACGTGAGATTTTTGTGGAGCTCTTTCAAAAAGCCCCCAGGCTCGTTATTTTAGGAGGAGGCCATGTGTCACAGCCGGTCTGCCAGATCGGAAAGATTCTTGGATTTGACATAACGGTGGTGGATGACAGAGAAGAGTTTGTTACGAAAGACAGGTTTCCGTGGGCAGACCGGCTGCTCTGCTGTGATTTTGACTGTCTGCCGGATGAACTGTTCAGATATGAGAATACATTTTATGTGGCGGTGACCAGGGGACATCAGGGAGACCGGGCCTGCGCAAGAAAGGTCTTATCTCATCCCCATGCATATTTCGGCATGATCGGCAGCCGCACGAAAGTAAAGATTACAAAAGATGCCCTGTTAGAAGAAGGGTTTTCCGGCGAGAAGGTAGAGTCTATGCACTCACCGATCGGTCTGCCCCTTGGTGGACAGCTGCCGGAGGAGATCGCCGTGAGTATCATGGCAGAGATCGTGAAAGAAAAGAACCGCCGCCATACCGGCTTTGCGGATATGGATGTGGCAAATGCGGTCCTTGGAGGAGAACACGGAGTCATGCTGACGATACTTTCAAAGAGTGGATCTTCTCCGAGAGGGACAGGAAGCAAGATGTTCCTGGGAGAAGGAGGAACATCTTATGGAAGCATCGGGGGAGGCAGCGTCGAATATACCGCATGCAGGGATGCCGGACACGTATCTGGCGTACAGGTAAAGGAATATGACCTCTCGGCAAAAGATGCCTCTGACCTTGGAATGATCTGCGGCGGGCATGTCCGGGTCCTGTTTGAAAGGATATAGAGATGAAGATTCACATGATCCTGCTGGCCGCAGGGTTTGGCCGCCGCTTTGGGTCCAACAAGCTCTTGTATGAGATCGGCGGTAAACCTATGTACAGGCACACACTGGATGTGATGCTTTCGCTGGCCCGGGAATTGAAAGACGCAGACGTGACTGTGGTGACCCGCTATGAAGAAATTTACCTGGATGCAAAAGAGAGCGGTGTGCTCTGCCTGATGAACCGGCACAGCGAACAGGGGATATCATCCTCTGTTCAGATCGGGCTGAAAGCCAATCTGCATCCGCGGGAGGATGCATACTATCTTTTCTTTACGGCTGACCAGCCGGAACTGAAAGAGGAGACGGTCAGGAAATTCCTGTCTGCTTTTTTGCGGGCGGGAAAAGGAATCGGCTGTCTCTCGGAAGATGGAATTCCGAAAAACCCGTGTGTGTTTCACAGCTGTTACGTGAAGGAACTTCTCTCCATACAGGGAGACCGGGGAGGCAAGCAGGTCGTAAGAAGCCATTCTGAAGATGTGTTTATATTTGAGGCCGGAGGACGGGAACTGAGGGATATCGATACATTGGATCAGCTGGAAAATTAAAAAGTGGATTTTACAAAGGATAAAAGCCGTGTAAAATCCACTTTTGTTTATTTCATAAAAAGAAATTTGTCTTTCGGAAACCTGAGAAAGATCGTATCCTTTTTTATCTGGTCGTTCCAGAGAGTTTTAGGTAGTTCAAAGCGCAGTCCCGTCCAGTCTCCGGACTTTTTATTCTGCTTTTCCCGAAAGAGAAGAATCATGGAAAAGGTATCTTCAATGATGTCCGTAACCGTACATTCCATTGTGTTGGGCAGAGACGCATCCAGTTCGATGGAAAAGTAATGGGCCCGGAAACCGGCGTATCTGATATCTTTTGGAACAGGGACGGAAGATGTCAGGACAATGTTCCAGTCGGACGCAAAAAATGTGTGGTCATCGATATACTCTGCATGAGAAATATTTTTGCATCCTGTAAGAAGCGCGGCTTCCAGAGATTCCGGATTCTGAAACAATTCTTTTTTGCGCTGTACGGTCTTTAGGCGGCCATTTCCCATGACGGCGATCCGGTCGGACATCCGGTAGACTTCGTCTCTGTTGTGCGAGACGAACAGGGCGGTTCCGGGAAAGTCCCGTATGATGTGCATCAGTTCCTGCTCCAGCTGCCATTTCAGATAATCATCCAAAGCCGAAAAAGGTTCGTCCAGCATGATCAGAGAAGGCCTGGATGCCAGCATCCTTGCCAGAGCCGTGCGCTGCTGCTGGCCGCCGGAAAGCTGGGAGGGATAATGGTCTTCGAGGCCGGATAAATAGAACTTTTCAACCCATGAGCCTACAAAAGACCTGTCCCTGGAAGTCAGCCCACAGGCAATATTTTCACGCACCGTCATGTGGGGAAATAAGGCATAAGTTTGAAACAGATATCCTATCTTCCGGTCCCTCACGGGCAGATTGATACGCTTTTGGGAGTCAAATAAAACTCTGCCGTTAAGAACAATCCGTCCCCGGTCCGGTGTCTCGATTCCGGCAATGCATTTCAGAGTCAGGCTTTTTCCACAGCCCGAAGCCCCCAGAATAGAAAGTATTTCATTGCCTGCTTCAAAAGAAGTCCTAAGATGAAACCCAGGCAGATGTTTTTCAATATCTACACAAAGACTCATTTTGCTGCTCCTTTCCGCCGTGCAAAGCGCACCTGGAAAGATGTACAGAAGTTCATGGCGAGCATCATTACAAAGGAAAAACAGACGATGATCATGACCCAGAGATAGGCACTCTCACGGTCGCCTGCCTGCACTGCCGTGTATACGGCTACGGACATGGTCTGGGTTTTTCCGGGGATATTGCCTGCGATCATGATGGTGGCTCCGAATTCGCCGAGAGCCCTTGCAAAGGAAAGAATTGTTCCTGCAAGGATGCCCGGCCATGCCAGGGGGATGATGATCTTTCGGAATATTTTTCCCTCTGTCATTCCCAGGGTCCTGGCTGCATACAGATATTCCTGATCGATCTGTTCAAAGGCGCCGCGGACCGTACGGTACATCAGCGGAAATGAAACTGCAGTTGAGGCGATGACCGCACCCTGCCAGGAAAATATAAAGGAAAACCCAAACTGAGAAAAGAACTGCCCTACCAGGCTGTTTTTTCCGAAAGCCAGCAGCAGGAAAAAACCTACGACTGTTGGGGGCAGGACTAAAGGCAGAGTAAACAGGCCGTCGATGACAGCCTGTCCGTGTTTCAGCTTTACAACGGTCCGGGCAGCACAGATACCCAGTACAAAGGTAAATATGGTAGCCGGAAGGGCTACTTTTAGAGAAATCCACAGTGGTGACAGATCGAACATTATTTTATCCTTTGGAAGCCGTAAGACTCGAACAGCTTCAGTATTTCATCGGTTTTTAAGTAATCTACAAACTTCTGGGCTTCTTTCTGATGTCTGCTGTCTTTTAACACGGCCACCGGATAGATCACAGGGTCGGCGGCTTTCTTCGGAGCCTCACAGACTACTTTGATCTTCTTCGATATTTTCGCATCCGTCATATAGACGACTCCGCAGTCCACTTCGCCGCTTTCTACCCATGTGAGAACCTGGCGGACATCGCTTCCATAGTTTGCCTTCTTCTTTATTTTATCCAAAATGCCAAGTTTTTGAAAGACTCCTTCTGAATATTGTCCGACCGGGACTGCTTTAGGCTCACCCAGCGCCACTTTTTTTACGCCTGAATCTGCCAGGTCTTCAAAGGTTTTAACGGATGTCTTGCTGCCTTTTGGGACGATCAGTACAAGCTTGTTTTCCAGCAGATTCGTGCGGGATTTTTTATTGATCAGGTTCTTTTTTGAGAGAGCATCCATCTGTTTTTGGGCAGCCGACATAAAAACATCTGCGTCCGCGCCCTCTTCAATCTGTGTCTGAAGTGCGCCGGAACTCCCATAGGAAAAGCGGAGTTCTACATTGGGTTCCTTTTCTTTATATTTCTCGGCGATGTCCTCTGTCACATCCGTAAGACTGGCGGCTGCGGGAATGGTCAGTGTGGCAGTTTTTTTTTCGGAAGTATTTTTGTCTTCGGAACTGCATCCGGACAGGGCCGCAGTTCCCAGCACTGCGGCAGCCAGCACAGCAAATATTTGTTTTTTCATTTAATATTGTATCCTCCTGTACTTCGTTTTTACATCTTTACTTTACCTGAAAAAGGAAAGCTGTTTTATTTGAAAAGTAAATAAAAGGTTGAAACTTCTTTTGGGAGGGAGACGCTGCGGTGAAATTCCAGTTATTCATAGATAAAAACTATAAATGAGTGAGGAGGCCGGGTTCATAGATTCAAATAACAGGGAAATTGCGGGGATTGATATGGACGAAAAAATAGAAAATCAGCTGAACCTTTCTCTGAGTCTGACTCCTGAAGAGCGGGAGAAGAGCAGAGACTTGGATGTGGGTTATGACAGGCAGCAGAATCTGTGGGAATTGATCATCAGGTATATCGGTGATATTAGTCAAATTCCGGTTCCGGAAGGGGGAAGACTGGAAGCCTTGAGCAATGAATATGCCATAGTTTATCTGCCTGAGGAATCTATCGATACTTTTTCAAATCTTCCTCAGGTTATTTATATGGAAAAGCCTAAGAACCTTCTGCTGAGCGATCAGGCTGGGATTGCGGCCTCCTGCATCCTGTCAGTAAGGGATGGACAAAAGGGTCTCCACGGCGATGGAACTTATGTGGCCGTGATCGACACGGGCATTGATATTTTTCATTCGGATTTCATCGATGACCAGGGGAATACGGTGATTGAAACTTTGTGGGATCAGACGATTCCGGGACATCCGCCGGAAGGCTTCTATGAGGGAAGTGTATACACAAGGGAGGATATTAACCGCGCGCTGAAGGCACCGGCGGCAGAGGGCAGGGATATTGTACTAAGCAGAGATACTAACGGGCACGGGACCCATGTGGCTTCCATCTGTGCGGGAAGACAGGGAGTTGCAGACAGAGCCTCTCTGATCGTGGTGAAGCTTGGAAATGCGACGGAACAGGGCTTTCCCAGAACGACACAGCTGATGACGGCTCTGGAGTATGTGATCCGTTACGCTGAGACAAAGGGAAAGCCGGTCAGCGTAAATTTAAGTTATGGGAATAATTACGGAGACCACAGGGGAAATACTCTGCTTGAAACATATATCAGCCAGATGGCCGGTCAGTGGCAGACTGCCGTCTGCATCGGAACAGGCAACGAGGGAGCATCAGGCAGGCACAGACAGGGATGTTTAAGGCAGCCGGAAGATGTGATCTTTGCAGTGGCGCCTTACGAACAGAGCCTGAATTTGCAGCTGTGGAAAAACTATGTGGATGAATTCAGATTGTGGCTTCAAAGTCCCTCAGGAGAGCGAAGGGAGATTCAGGACCAGGAGGGAAGGACTGACTACCGGTTTGGGACGACAACGGTCTATGTCTATTATGGCTCTCCGACTCCGTATAACAGGCTTCAGGAAATCTATTTTGCCTTTGTACCGCAGGGCGGCGAAATCGAGAGCGGTCAGTGGACCATTGTGATGGAACCGGGAAGGATCGTCAGGGGGGACTATTACATGTGGCTGCCTGTATCCGCCGGGACCAATGAGGGAACCAGATTTTTAGAACCCAGCCTGGATCTGACTCTGACGATTCCTTCTACGGCAAGAAGTGTTATATCTGTGGGAGCCTATGATGTATTTTATAATTCTTATGCATCTTTTTCCGGAAGGGGAGACCTGAATATCTGCATGGAAAAACCGGATGTCACGGCACCGGGAGTGGGAATTCTGGGGGCAAGTCCCGGCGGCGGGAATACAAGAATGAGTGGAACTTCCATGGCAACGCCGTTTGTGACGGGCAGCGCGGCACTTTTGATGGAGTGGGGGATTGTGAGAGGGAATGATCCATTTTTATACGGAGAGAAGATCAAAGCATACCTGCAGAAGGGAGCAAGGGAACTTCCTGGATTTAGTGAGTATCCGAATTCGCAGGTGGGGTATGGAAAACTGTGTGTGAGGGACAGTCTGCCGATATAGAGTCTGTTTGAAAAAAGTCGGGGGAAAGGGGAATGACAGGAATAAAACGGGACAGTAAAGGAAATGATTTGACAGATGACTTGGTAGGGATAAATTTATTATCAGGGGAACCGAAAAAGATTAGAACCAGAGACGAAGTGTCTATAGTATTCCCGCAGGATATCATATTCAGTTTAATATCAGGTACAGCAAGCATAGTTGGAAAAGACCATCAAGGTTACTTGTATACACAGAATTATGTTAGAGTAAAACCCGATAAAAATATCGCTCCTAAATATTTGATCTATTTGCTAAATGAAAATAGAGCCATTAGAAAACAATTTCAATTAGGCTTACAAGGGACGACCGTTTTAAAATATACATTAGCCCAGTTAAAAGAAATTGAACTTCCATCTTTACCGTCGTTACATGAGCAGCAAATAATCGGAGAAGTTTATTTCAAACAGTTACGGGTGCAGGCTTTGAGAAAACGGGTGGCAGATTACAAGATGACAGTTTTACTGAACAAATTAGAGGGGGTACCAGAGGATGAAAGAAGCTCACTTTGAATCAGAATTAATTCAATATCTTTCAGGTGAAACAGATACAGATGTTGCAAAAGCTTCTGTTATGTGGGAAACACCAAGTTATATTGTAAAAACAAAATTTTGGGAATACAAGCCGGAAATAAAAACAACAGACGCACTTTGGGAGAATTTCAAGCAAATTCTGGAACAGCATAACCAAAAAACGTTAGAGCATCCATTAAGTGCTGTAGAGTTTAACCAGGTTAAAAAGATTATAAGTAATCTGCATACACCATATAAAGCCGGGCAGTTTTTATATGGTTTAAATGGCGTTTCTCAAATAGAAATTGATTTGGATGATGGCAGACACGTGTTCCTGACCGTATTTGATCAAAAGCAAATTGGAGCAGGCGATACCATATACCAAGTGGTGAATCAAATAAAACGTCCGGCAGTTATAGCAGGAAAAAAGGATAGGATATTTGATACGACATTGCTGATTAACGGACTGCCCATTATTCAAATTGAGGAAAAAAACGACCACCGGGATGTGGATGAGGCCTTAAATCAGATGGAACAGTATGTGGCCGAGAATCAATACCGGGATATCTATTCTACAGTACAGATATTGGCTGCCATTACTCCGAATAACGTGAAATACATGGCAAATACTACGGCGGATAAGTTCAATAAAGACTTTGCATTTCATTGGCAGAGACGGGAAGACAATACCATTGTCCGCAGCTGGAAAGAGTTTGCGGACAATGTGCTTAGTATTCCTATGGCACATCAGATGGCAACCAATTATATGATTCTGGACGGAACGAAGAATAAGGAAACGTTAAAGGTTATGCGTCCTTATCAGGTATATGCCACTCAAAAAGTAGTGGAAGGGATTAAACGGACAGATTTTGAAGCGGGAAATAACAAGATTGGGTATATATGGCACACAACAGGATCTGGTAAGACAATTACAAGCTTTAAGACTGCCTGGCTGGCAAGCCGTATGCCGAATGTGGACAAAGTCGTTTTTGTTGTAGATCGAATTGCTCTTACAAGGCAGACGAGTGAGGATTATAAGGCATATGACCCAGACGGTGAAATCGGCGATGAGACACGATTGGGAAGTGTCCGGGATACAAATAACACCAATGACTTAAGCCGCAAATTAAAAAGTAAAGATAATAATATTATAGTAACGTCTGTTCAAAAGCTGGGGACTCTGGTCAGCCGTAAGCTTTTAAGCAGTCCGCATGGATAGGATATACAGGGACGCCTATGTTTGATGAAAACGCTATAGGTATGAATACAGAGAGTATTTTTGGTCCGCTGCTTCACGCATATACCATTCGGGAAGCCATTGCGGATAGAAATGTACTGGGCTTTAAAGTAGACTTCGAGACAACAATTGATGAAGAGAAAATGAAGGAAGAATATCTTCCTGAATTTTATCGCCAACGATACCCTAAGTGGAGCGAGAAACAGATCAGAAATAAAATTCTAAATCTAACGGAAGAGGATATAGATGATGCGATAGAGCCCAGCTTCTATGATGAAAATATAGAGCACATAAAATTAGTGGTCGAAGATATATTCAAAAACTGGAAAAACCGTTCCGGCGAGGGAAAATATAATGCAATATTAACCACCCATGTAGGAGGCGGCAAAGCCAGTACACCAATGGCCATGATGTATTTTCGTGAATTTCAGAGAGTGAATAATGAGAATAAAAAACAAGGGAAACCGACATTAAAGGTGGGGATTACTTAACTTAAAGATAACCTATACATACAGCCTGCTGATACATTGCTTGCAGATACCCCGCAGAAACCAAACCATACAGAAAAGGAGTTTTTGCATATGAAGTCAATATTTGAACAGTTAGGCGGTACATATCACGAAGAAAATGGGTATCTTATCCCAGATTTGAGATTGCCAGAGGAAGAAGAAAAAGAAATAGGGATTTGGGGACAAAGGCACTTGGAATATCTGAAACAGAACCATAAAGTTACATACACCAATCTTCTCACAAGCGGCAGACTCAATGCTTATCTTGCCGACATTGACAGGCAGGCACAGGAACGTTTTGAAATGCTTGTAGAGCAGATGAAACAGGCACAGAGAGTAACTGAGCAGCTAAAAGAAGAAAATGCCTTAGAATGGGTTGGACGGTTAAATAACATAAGGGATTGTGCGAGGGAGATTGTAAATAGCGAAATCGTATATGTATAGAGGAATAGTGGCGGAATACAAAGTTCTGCCACTATTTTAAAATCAATTTACATTCTATAAATGCATTATCAAATATCTTGACAAACCTACCAACGGTATGATAGTATATACCTACCAAAAGTATGTTAAGGAGGTGAGGAAATATGGCAAGAAATAAGCATCCAGAAGAAACCGTTAATTTAATATTGGACGTTGCTTTCCGCTTATTTATGGAAAAGGGATATGAGCATACTTCCATTCAAGATATTATCAATAATTTAGGCGGTCTTAGTAAAGGTGCTATCTATCATCATTTTGAGTCAAAGGAAGATATTTTAATTGCTGTTACAGACAGGATGACGGCTGAATCTAATCAGATGCTTGCAGTCATCCGTGACCGTTCTGACCTTAGTGGGGAAGAGAAGCTGAAGACAATTTTTAGGGAATCAATCAGCCGACCCGTACAGAATGATATTTTTACGGTGGCTCCAGATTTTCACAACAATCCGAAACTTCTTTTCAGCCTTTTACATGATACCATAGATAACGCAGCGCCAAACTATATTTTGCCGATTATCAGGCAGGGGATTTCAGATGGTTCTATCAAAACAGATTACCCAGAACAATTGGCAGAACTGATTTTACTTGCGGCAAATGTCTGGATGGATCCTATGATATTTGACAGTTCTGAGGAAGAATCCTACCGTAAGTTTATGGTATTCAGACAGATGATGCAAGGCTTTGGGCTTGACATTGTAGATGACGAAATGTTGGAGAGATTGCAGGAGTTGGCATCTATCTATCAAAAGAACAGGCGATAGAAAGCATATTTTGTGAATTTTCTATTACCATGAATATAATTCTGCCCTGTAAAATGGGCAGATATATTTTAAAATATATACATACCAACGTGCGGTACGGAAAGGAGGTATTATGAAGACTATTGTGGATGTAAATTCCGTTGAAAAAAGCTACGGATTAACACAAGTAATAAAACATTGCAGCTTTAAGATTTATGAAGGAGAGATATATGGACTCTTAGGGATTAACGGTGCAGGAAAAACAACCTTGATGAAGATGATACTTGGGCTGCAGCAAATTGACAGCGGAAGTATTTATGTTTTGGGTGAAGAAGTAGGTAGTAATACAGAATATTTATCAAATATTGGAAGTGTAATAGAAAATCCGACTTTTTATGAACATTTAAATGCGGGTGAGCTTTTATCCATGCACTTGAGTTATATGCAGAAAAAAGCGGATATATCAGAGGCATTACATATGGTTGGACTTGAAAATGCAGATAAGAAGCGGATTTCAGAGTATTCTCTTGGAATGAAACAAAGGCTTGGACTGGCAAGGGCGATTATTCACCATCCTAAATTGTTAATTCTGGATGAACCCCTTAACGGTCTTGACCCAGTTGGGATTGCACAAATGTGTGGACTGATGAGAGAGCTGACAAACGAAGGGATGTCGATTTTGCTTTCAAGCCATATTATCGGGGAAGTCAGGCATACGGCAGACAGGATAGGTATTCTTTCGGATGGCTATATAAAACAGGAATTGAGCCGCTGTTTTTCAAGCGGCGATACGAGCAAAAAGCAAAGCGTTTGTGAGTTTGTTGTAGATGATGAACAGAAATCTCCAGTAGAAAATATTGAAGATTATGTGATAGGTCTTATGAGGAGGGAAAAGCTATGAATTTATGCAGGCTTGAATTGATGAAAATACGGTTATCTACTTACTTATGGGCAATATTAGGGATATTTGTCAGCTTATTGTCGCTTGGTATTTTGTTCCTTTTTATTTTTCAAATTGAAGCAGGAGGAAGTAGCACATCTGAAGAAGCAGAGCTATTTGCAAATTGGAATGGCTTATTGGCACTAACAACTGCTTTAGCGTTTGCTTGCTTTAGTATTTTGGCAGCAGTTATTGCAGCAAAAGTAATTATCAGTGAATATTGTGGAAAAAATGCAGTAATCCTATTGGGTTATCCTGTCAACCGAAAGGCAATGCTTGGAATAAAATGTCTGGTTGTCAGTGCCATCACAACGATTTCTGCATTTATCAGTAATATGCTGGTTACGGGCATTATGTATGTTTCAGCTCATATTTTTGGAATTATGATACAAATGAATACAGAGTATTATTTCTTTACGGTTATATTTTCCAGTTGTTCAATGGGTATTTTATCTTCTGCAGTTGGTATGATTGCTACTGGTTTTGGGTGGAAAAAGCGTTCGGTAGCTGCAACAATCGTATGCTCCTTGGTTATTGTATGTGTTCTGGCTAATTGTATCACAATTTCTCCAAGCAATATTATCTGGGTAATGTTGGCAATAAGTGCAGTTTTCGTTATAATTGCTAATTTTGTATATCATGTTCTGGCAAATGGAATAGAAAAAATGGAGGTTTAAAGAATGAATCAAAAACTATTTTCAAAGGATTTTACGTTAGTTGTCATCGGTCAGATTATCTCTTTGTTTGGCAATGCAGCAATAAGATTTGCGTTACCGCTATACCTGTTAAATTTGACAGGTTCATCGGCACTTTATGGGACTGTTACAGCTTGTGCTTTTATTCCTGCCATTTTGCTGTCGCCCATTGGCGGCATTGTCGCAGACAGGGCGAATAAAAGGAATATTATGGTGATACTGGATTTTTTTACGGCGGCAGTTATTCTGGCTTTCTCCCTGCTTATGAATGGAGTGAATCTCATTCTCCTGCTGACGGTTACGTTAATGCTTCTATATGGTATTGCGGGTGCATATCAGCCATCCGTGCAGGCAAGCATCCCTGCGTTAGTAAATCAGGATAATTTTATGGCGGCTAATTCGATTATCAATACTATTAGTTCATTTGCATCGTTGATAGGTCCTGTACTTGGAGGTATTTTGTATAGTGCATATGGATTGGAGCCTGTATTGTGGGTTTGCATTGTATGCTTTATTGTGTCAGCGGTAATGGAAATTTTCATTAAAATACCGTTTCAGAAACAAGCCTCAGACGGTAGTATATTAAAGACAGCCAGAACAGATTTTACAGAGAGCATTCGTTTTATCCGAAAGGGTAAACCTGTTATCGGAAAAGCCGTTCTTGTAATATGCGGAATTAATTTGTTCCTTTCCGCAATGATTATTGTCGCGCTGCCATATCTGGTAACAGAGGTATTAAATTTAGAAGCTTCACAGGCGAACAGACTTTATGGTTTTGCAGAGGGAGCATTGGCGGCAGGAGGACTTACCGGGGGTATTGGTGCAGGCATATTCGCCAACAAACTGGCGATTCATAAATCGGGCAATCTGGTAATAGCTTGTGCAGTATGTGTGTTTCCTATCAGTGCTACATTGATGTTGTTTTCCTCTGGAATGATAAATTATATTGTCATAACCGTATGTTGTTTTGCCATTATGGTATTTTCAACGATTTTTACCGTACAGATGATGTCATTTATCCAAACAGAAACCCCGCAAAATTTAATTGGAAAGGTGATTGCTGTCATTCTTACCGTTTCTATGTGTGCACAGCCATTGGGCAATGCATTATATGGTGTCCTGTTTGAAATTTGTAAAGGGTTTGAATATGCTGTTGTTTTATTTTCGGGTGTTGTGTCGCTTATGATTGCCATTAGCACAAGAAATATTTTCAAAAGATTTTCAGCAGATTAAAATGAAATGAAAGGCGGGAATGCAATGAAAAAATCAGAATGGATATTGTGCCCAGTATGTGGCAATAAAACCCGCAATAGAGTGAGGGAAGATACAGTTCTGAAAAACTATCCCCTTTACTGTCCGAAATGTAAGCAGGAAACTTTGATTGAAGTAATAAATTTACAGATAACAGTCATTACAGAGCCAGACGCACAGACGCAGAGCCAATAAACTTTTGAAACACATTAAAGTTTGTTGGCTCTATTTCTTTTGCAGGTTTTAAGGCAAACGCCCACCATATAAAAAAACGGCGAATGGTGGGCGGTATTGCTATGCCCGAAAAGACGAAACAGACACTCCCCAGACCTGTTTTAAAGTTTGGGGAGATTTTTTATGTTCTTTTTTCGGGCGGTTGTCCATCTTCACATACGAAGTGAATTTTATCCATACATAGCACATCAGAGAAAGGCAGGAAACCAGTTAAAAAAATCCCTGTCCATGCAACGGTACTTCTTGCCATGAAAATAGAAGTACAATCTCCATACAACAGAATTATTATTCCCCATAACCGTAAAGGTCACAGAGCCTTTGCGGTTTTTCTTTTGTCGTTTTTTATCGGAATACGCCGCAGGGCTGTTTCTGATATACGTTGCCGTTCTCCGCCCTCCAATCTGAATTTTTACGTTTTCAAAAAATTCAGATTGATTGGAGGAAAAAAGAATGGCGTACAACAATGGACGTGAGGACAGGAAATGGCGTATCTGGAAAGAAGCTGAGGAAAAAGTATTGCGGGAACATGGAATGGATGAAGATATGATTGAGCAAGTCCATATTGATGACAGGGCAGACTTTAATTCCAACAGACGGTTTTACCATTGGACAAGCGACTTCGGGGAATACCTTGAGGGAATGGCGGACAGGGAACGGTCAGACGAAGTAAAGACCGTTGAGGATTTACTGGATGAAATCGAGAATGAAAATCTGTATCGGGCATTGCTTACGGTGGACAGGTGTACCCTGCAAATCCTTGTAATGAAAATGCTGGGGTATTCCACAAAAGAGATTGCGCCGATTGTCGGACTGACAACAGGGGCTATTTACGCACGGTTAGACCATCTGCGGAAAAAGTTGCGGAAGATTTTATAAGCATCTAATACAGACTGCTTTTCTACGGACTATTGGATGAGGGAAAATTTCCCTCATCCAATTTTTAAGATTGAAGTATAAAAACTTTGTCCACAGGGAACACTAAAAAGTTTGACCAAAATCTTGACATGGATACAGCCGCTATGGTATTCTGAAATACCCGTGAGGGAATTGGAAGATTGAAAATGAAATAAGCACATAGATGGAAGAATGGAATGTCAGCAGATGGACAAGGCTGACCGCCGCCGAAGCAACGCTGCTTTTTTCGGTCGGTGTATTGCAGCATGGGTTTTGAATTTCAAAGCCGTTACATAGCATTGCGAATCAATGCAGGAGAAAGCTCTCCCTGTTATCCGTGATGTAGTGTAGCGGCTTTTTTGTCTGCCCGAATCCAGAGAATGAGAATCATATCCAGAGCGGAGGTGGAAAGAACATAGGATTTTCTTTTTAGCGGGTAAAGAAAGATATGGAAGAATGTCGTTGCACAGGAAAATTGCTCTGTGGCGGTGTCCACAGAGATAGCGAGCATCGGATTGTGTCAGCCACAATCCCGCCCACATAATCAAGTGGGCGTAACTTACTCAGGGGACGCCCCTGTTTACCCCGAAAAAAAGAGAAACCAAGACTGGAGGATAAGAAAAATGAGCAGAGAAAAATCAGAAAAGAACGTGCGGAATGTCCCGATTACTGTCCGACTGAACGAGGAAGAAAGCAGGCATTTAAAGAATTGTGCCGCTGTTTGCGGTCTGTCAGCAGCGGAGTTTATGCGTCAGCTATGCAGAGGAATCGCCCCGCAGCCACAGCCAGAAAAAGAATTTTGGGAACTCCTAAATACGCTTTACGAGGTACACGCCGCCTTTAAAAAGTGTATTCCTTACTTCCCTTCCGCCGCTGAAATCTGCAAGGAGATTGAGCAGTTGGCAGTAGATTTACAGCAGAGGTTTACCATGCCGCAGCCGTTTGACATCGAAGATTATGCAGGGAAAGGGGCGGTCTGATATGGCGGTAACGAGCCTTTGGCACATCAAAGGGAACCTAAAAGATTTGATTGACTATGTTGAAAATCCAGAAAAGACCGTGCCGAATGAGGATATGCAGGACTTCTTCCATGTGTTTTCCTATGTGAAAAATCCAGAGAAAACAGACAGCGGCGAATATGTTTCCGCCCTCAACTGTTTAAAGGAAACAGCGTTACAGCAGATGATTCTGACAAAGAAACAGTACCAAAAGACAGGCGGTTATATCGCATGGCACGGCTACCAGAGCTTCAAGCCAGACGAGGTAACACCCGAACAGTGCCATGAAATCGGATTAAAATTAGCAAGGGAAATGTGGGGAGATAACTACCAGATAATCGTTGCCACCCACCTTGACAGAGGGCATTTGCACAATCATTTTTGTTTTAACTCCGTTTCGTATCTGGACGGGAAGAAATATAATTATTCAAAATCACAGCAGAAAAGATTAAGGGAAGTGTCCGACCACTTGTGTAGAGAGTACGGATTGTCGGTGATTGAGAACCCAAAGAAAGCACCGTCAAGACCGCTGTATCTGGATGAGAAAAGCGGAAAGCCAACACGCTACAATGTCTATCTGGAAGATTTAACGGAGGCAATCAGTTGCAGCCGTGATATTCCGCATATGATGAAATACCTTACTGACAAAGGGTATGAGGTTGACTTTTCGGGCAGTCATTGGAAGATGAAGCTGCCGCAGTATAAGCATTTTACAAGGTTAGATACGCTTGATGAGCGGCTGACAACCGATTTTATCCGTTCGCATTTAGGCACAAGGGCGAGGTATGGGAACTACAAAGCGAGGATTTCCTACTCTCCCCATATGCCAGAGGAATATAAAAATGCATGGAAACCACGACAAAAAACCACTGGAATCTTAGCGTTGTATTACTACTGGTGCTATCAGTTAGGGATATTCCCCAAAGGAACGGACTACAAGCCGACAAGCCCGCTGATGAAAGAAGAACTTCGGAAACTGGACGAGATTACCGCACAGGTACGCTATATGTCAAAGAATAACATCTCCACCCTCTCCGATTTACACGACGACAAGGACAAAAATCAGTCGGAAATGGAACGGCTTACCGATTACCGGCGGCACTTGCAGAATAAGATACGCCATGCATCACCAGCCGAAAAAGAAACATTGAGAGCCGAGAAAAACGGCGTGACGGAGCAGATAACTGAGTTGAGAAAGCGGCTGAAATATGCAGACGGGATTGAAAAACGCTCCGCCCATATAGACGACTGTTTAAACCAAATCCACGATACGGTTAAGAATCAGCGTTCAAACCAGCAACAGAAAATTAAAACAGAACACAGGAGGGAGGAATCATTACGGTAAAACGGTTATTTGACAAGATAATGAAGTCGGGAATAGAGCCAAAGGATAAGGAAATCCCCACAGGGTATTTCATGGAAAAGGACGGTCAGACATCCTTTGTCTGCGGCAAAAACATTGTCCATCTGACGGAGCATTTCAGCGATAAAAAACAGACCGTGGAAAGCCTTGCGGAGAATGTCATGCGGTATGAAATAAAAAAATCATAAGGAAAGTGTTGTTGTGAGGATGGAAAAACAGCCTGCCCCATGTTATAATAGGCTTATGCAAGCAGTGTATTGTGGCAGGCTGTTTCCAAAGGACAGGAGGTTAAAACAAGTGAAACAGCAGCAATACAATACAGCGTTATATATGCGTTTAAGCCGTGATGACGAACTGGAAGGGGAAAGCGCAAGCATTTCCACGCAGAAGCAGATTCTTAGGGATTATGCAAATGAGCAGGGATTTACAGTTGTTGACGAGTATGTTGACGACGGATTTTCTGGGACAAATTTTGAAAGACCAAGCTTTAAACGCATGATTGAAGATATAGAGGATGGGAAAATCAACTGCGTCATTACAAAGGATTTATCAAGGCTCGGCAGGAACTATATCCTCACAGGGCAGTACACGGAGCTTTATTTCCCAAGCAAGGGCGTGAGGTACATCGCAATCCATGACGGCGTTGACACGATAAGGGAGGACAACGACATCGCCCCGTTCAAGAACATCGTCAACGAATGGCAGGCAAAGGAAACAAGCCGTAAAGTAAAGAATGCGATGAAAGCTAAATTTAAAAATGGGGAATATATCGCCCCTGTCGTGCCAATCGGCTATAAAATCAACCCTGCCGAGAAGAACAGGCTCATCATTGACGAGGAAACGAAGTGGATTGTGGAGCGGATTTTCGCACTTGCAGCGCACGGATACGGGGCAAACAAAATCTGCCGCATGTTATCCGCAGAGAAAGTGCCAATCCCTGCATGGTGGGCATCGCAGAAGAACGGGTATAAGGCGAATATTTTTGAGGGACAGCCAGAGGGGAAGAAATACCTCTGGAACATCGTCACCGTCAGCAAAATCCTTCAGAACGAAGTCTATCTCGGCAACACCGTCCACTACCAGACGCAGAAATTATCCTATAAGTCAAAGAAGAACGTCAAACGCCCCAAAGAGGACTGGCTGAGGGTTGAGGACACCCACGAGCCATTAGTTGACCGTGAAACGTGGGATTTGGTGCAGGAGCATATCAATTCCCGCAAACGCAGCCGAAAGGATGACGAGCCGCAGATATTCGCAGGCTTATTGAAATGCGGCGAGTGCGGTTGGAGCTTATCGGCGGCAAACCCAAAGAACAAGACAAGGTATTACCGCTGCACGCAGTATTCCGCACATGGGAAAGAAGCGTGTTCCCTGCATTTCATCACCTACAACCTGCTCTATGCGTTTGTCCTCGGAAGGTTACAGTACTGGCTTATGGCGGTAAAGGAGAATGAGGACGCCATTCTGGAACGGCTTCTGCAGGGCAGCGAGAAACAGCGCAGGGCAGAGAACGCCCGTGACGAAAAGGAACTGAAAAAGGCGCAGAAACGCAGGCAGGAGCTGAACAACATTTTTGCGAAGATGTATGAGGACAGGGTAAAGGGATTGCTTGACGAAGAAAACTATTCCATGCTCTCCGTCAAATACCGCACGGAGCAGCAACAGCTTGATGAAACGGTCAAGACCATATCCGCAAGGCTTGAAGAAACAAAAGCGGAAACGGACGATGCAAAACGGTGGGTTGACCTAATCCAAAAATACAGTGCTATTGACGAACTTACCGCCCCTCTGCTGAATGAACTGATTGAGAAAATCGTTGTCCACCAGTCGAGGAAAGACGAGAATGGCAAGAAAGTATGGGATATTGAAATCTATTACCGTTTTGTCGGGAAGATTGATTAAATAGCGGAACTATGGGGAATGTGCCGCTTATGGCAGTTTCCCGAAGAATTATCTTTAAGTAAAGTAAAGCGGCGATTACATATAGCCTTAATACCACAAATAATGACAGTCAGTTAGAGAGTAACCAGGGTCTAGAGCTATTACAAATCAATTTGAAAGGGTGCCGCCAAGTGAAAAAAAGAAAGAAGAAATGCTGCATCTGTTACGCCAGTATAATAGCGGTATGGCAAAATTAAAACAGTATGCCCCGGAAGTAGTGGATGGGAAAGAGGAAGGCTTTGATTATGAACAGCCGGATCAACGGCTGAAGTCGCTGGGAATGGAGCCGGAAGAAGAGATTATGCTTACTACCGTTCTGAGTAATGAACTAAAACAGCAACTGGCAAAAGAGAAGAAAATATCAATTCACCAAATTGAATTGAAGATGACACATGTAAAAGACATAAAGGTTGACTATGATTACTTGACAGAGCTTGTGGAGAAACTTCTGAATCAGGTTCATGAAAGAGATGAACAAGGAGCCTGTGAAACAAAAGAAAAGATTTACCAGTTTGCGAATGGACTGGAAGATAGAAGATATGCGGGGAAAATTATCAATGCTGCAGAAGCGATCGCAAAAGGATTGTATCCAACAGATCCGGATTTTAAGTATCCGGCCAAACTGAATGCGGGAAGTGAACAGATCATTCAGGAGGCAAACGACATAAGTCTGGATCGGTTATTACAGGAATTTAGAATCAAGTGGGGAATTATCGATGTTGTCACAAGCGCTGAAATGCGTACATTCTTCGCCCGCCATAAATATGGGATACAAGATTTAGATGATACCGGCAGAATTCGGGATATTATTGCAAAAGGAAGCAGAGATTATGCCGTTTTATCCCATGATAAAGAGATACAGTCACTTTCCAGAATAAAATACCGCAACAAATTAAGGGAAGCGATCTATGATCTTGCAGACAGATTAGTAGAGAACTAAGATAAAGGAAAACAATATGAATGAAATTGAGTTTTTAATGTATGAGGCAGATGCAAAAATAGAAGTCATAGTTAAGGATGAAACAATCTGGGCAACACAAAAAGCAATTGCAGGACTATTTGATGTGGGCGTACCGGCAATCAGTAAACATTTGAAAAACATTTTTGAATCGGGTGAACTGGATGAAAAAGTGGTTGTTTCCATTTTGGAAAACACCACGCGGCATGGAGCTTTGCAGGGGAAAACGCAGACAAAGGATGTAAAATACTACAATTTAGATGCGATTATATCGGTGGGTTATCGTGTGAATTCAATTAAGGCAACTAGATTCAGGGTGTGGGCAACGAACATTTTAAAAGAGTACATTCAAAAAGGATTCAAGATAGACGAAGAACGCATGAAACAAGGAAATACCCGGGATTTACGGACGAGTGGGAAGAGCGGAAGCTGGGGAAAATGGTTGATGTTCGCAGTGGTAAAGACTATAAGCACCTTAAAGAAGGTTCTATACCGGTCTATGGGACAGGCGGATTTTACGTTCCTTTGAGGGGGGACTAGAAAAAGCAAATAGTGATGGAATCATAAGTCCTGCCTATCATACGTTCCATGGGGTCGGGACGGATTCAAGATTTTATTATTCGTATTTTAGATCGCAGGATTTTATAAAAATAAGACTTTTGCCTCATGTTTATGGAATAAGAGATGGGAGAAGCATAGACATTGAAGGAATGAAAACTATAGATATTCCTTTCACATCATATGAAGAACAAAAGAGGATAGGAAATTTTATTGAATTTCTTGACAACCTCATCACCCTTCATCAACGTAAGCTGGAACATGTAAAAGATTTAAAAAAGGGCCTATTGCAGCAGATGTTTATATAAAATAGGAGAAATAGAAGAAAAGGAAAGATTGAAAATGAGAAGTAGAGGGTATCCATTTATTTAATCGCATAACAAATAA
>OBXM01000686.1_pt1 | contig 29234 bp, 29 predicted proteins | sample 1538141 | NCBI WGS metagenome assembly OBXM01 (sample SAMEA2580153, study PRJEB22360) | human gut metagenome | biome: human gut; feature: human-associated habitat; material: faeces | place: Denmark | collected 2008/2010 | reverse complement strand
TAGAGTAAAAATACTGAATGTGCATTATTGTCAAGTTCTCTCATATTTATCAGCCTTTCTTTCTATTTCGACTGATTTAATTATATCACAAATGAGATCATTTGTCCATTACATTTTAGAACATTTGTTCTGCTTGATCTGCAATCTATTTTTCCTTCAGGCTTATTCATTGTATGCAGGATTGATGATATAGCACGACTATAAAAATCAATATATGAGAAGTTTACAATACACAACACAGCTATGTGCAATAATCTGATATTTACATGCCAACTATGGCACTATGCAAGAGATAGCAATTCATCTCACCACCTATAGAGGTGGGAGAATTCTTGCTGATTCTTGTTAAAGATCCCACCGAAACCTTCCTCTGTACAATATCTGTACGTCCTGGCTTTTGACGGGATCTTTATTTTTCAATATTTGCTTTACTCTTCTGATTATTCCTATTTTTCAAAAATCTGCCGGAATTCCTTCACCTGAGTCCGTCCGATCGGCAGTGCCTCAGCATCATAATACTTCATCTTCACACAATATCCATTATTGTAGCTCACCTGCATCTCCTTCACATAATCCAGATTGATCAGGTAGCTCTTGTGGATTCGGAAGAACCGGCTCTTTTTCAGGTGAGTCTCATAATTGTTCAGTGACTCGTTCTGCAGATAGAAGGATCCGTCCTTCATATGGATCTTGCAGGAACGCTTTTCCGTCTCGATAAACACGATATCCGCCACGTCAACAACCTGAAAGCTGGCGCCCACGTTCACCATGATCTTTCCGATTTCATATCCGGGGCCGGCAGCCTTTTCCTTTATGTGTTCATGGACCCGCTCCATCGCCCGTTTGACGCGCTCATAGTCAAAGGGTTTTAAGAGATAATCCACCGCTCCGATCTCAAAGGCCTTCACCGCGTATTCCTGGAACGCAGTGGCAAAGATGATCAGCGTGTCCGGCTGCTTTCTCTTTATCATGGATGCCAGCGTAGTGCCGTTCATGCCACCCAGATTGATATCCACAAAACACACATCAAAGGTCTCATTCTCCAGCATTGCAAGAAATTCTTCGCTTCCGTCGGCCTCCGCGATCTCCGCTTCCGGCTCACACTGCTCCAACAGATATTTAAGTTCGCTTCTTGCCGGGCGCTCATCGTCAACTACTGCTATTCTCATACCTCATGCCTCCCATGTTCTGTCAAAAACTCCGCTGTTCCAAACAGCAGGCTGTTGTCATCTGCTCTTCCGGAAGATCGTCAGCCGATCGTTTCCTCCTGCTGTGCGCTTCCAGCCGCGCTGTCCGGAATATTCATCCGCACGTCCGTCCCTTCTTCACTTGTCACGATCTGGAGTCCGTAGGACTTTCCGTATAAGGAGATCAGTCTCTGCTGCACGTTCATCATTCCGATTCCTGTGTGTTCCACTTTTTCCCCGCCGTACAGGCTCTGGACGATCCGGTAGTCCATTCCCGGTCCGTTGTCGATCACGTCGATCCTCGTGGACCGTTCCTCCCGTTTTACGTTTACGATGACCTTTCCGACTCCTTTTTCCCTCTGCATCGCCCCGTGATGAACCGCGTTCTCCACGATAGGCTGTAAGATCAGGTTCGGAACACAGCTTCGAAGCGCCTCCGGATCCGCATTGATCTCGATCGAGAGACGTTTTTCAAACCGCGCCTCCTCCAGCATCGTATAGGCTTTTACATGCTCTAACTCCGTGTCCAGCGTTACCATATAATCGGTATCCTCCAGCATGCTGCGGAAATAGGAGCTCAGTGCCAGTAAGAGCTCCCTCGCCTTCTCCGGCTTTTCCCGGCAGAAGTAGGAGATCGTATTTAATGAATTGAACAGGAAGTGCGGATTGATCTGGGACTGCAGGGTCCGAAGCTCCGCTTTTCTCAGCTCTTCCTTCTGTTTCTCCATCTCCGAGAGCTTGATCTGCATCGCGAAGTGGTTCGCCAGTCCCGTGACAAATTCAATATCCGCCCGATAGGAATAGGCATTTTTCTTCACCAGCATCACAAGCGCCAGAACCTTTCCCTCATCGAGGAGGATCGGTGCGGAGATGATCACATCCTCCTTATAAAGAGGATAAAATCCGTCCTCCGGTAAAGGCACGCGGCTGATCCTCGTCGTCTTAAAGGTCTTTGTCGCAGACAGGAGTCTCGGATAATTGTTCTCTGTGAGAACGATACTGGAAAATGCCCCGCTCCTTGCCAGAAATTTCATATCATCGATCAGTGCCGCGCCTTGACAGTGGTACTCTTCCATAATAATGTCGATGATCTTTCCCGCCGTCTTCCGGTCATTCTCCACAGAGCCCAGATACGGGGTACACCGCTCGGCGGTTCTCATGGCGAGGGAGACCTTGGATGCGACCTTTAAGTCCTCTGTGTTGAAGATCGATTTAAAAACATTAAAGAAGATCACCATGCCGACGGAATTGATGATCACCATCGGAACGATCACGATCTTTACGATCTCAACGGCCGCATCAAACGGCCGGGTGAGAAGCAGGATCAGAACAATATGGATCATCTCGGAAATGAACGTGACTCCGAGCAGAAACGTGTTCGAGTACTGGCGGTTTTCCTTCTTCCCCCAGCCGATAAAGGAACCGATGATCCCGTGGATGATCGCGGAGAGCACACAGGCCACCGTAGAGATCCTTTCTGGAAAGATCAGATACCGATGGGCCGCCGCGATCACTGTCGTGATAAAGCCGGAGACAGGACCGCCAAGAAATCCGGCGGACAGAACACCGATCACCCGGGCATTCGGCAGCGCCCCTGTCACCTGGATCCCGATGTAATCAGAGATGATGCAGAAGACGCCGAAGATCACGCCGAGAAGCACCTTTTCCAAGAGTCTCTGCCAGACACTCTCTCCTCTTCCTTCCTCACTTCCGCCCTCTTCATTTAAGAGAAGTCTCTGGACAAAGTCCATCTTCGTCATCATGAAGGCGAGCACTACCAATAGGCAGATGTTAAAGCAGATACTGTAAATAACATCAAGCAGCATGTTGTTTCCTCCTGTCTCTGACGATCCCTGTTTTTCTATATCTGTCCGCAGTTGTTATTGCAGTCTGCGCAAAACCTCCATTTCGGAACATCTTCGCATAGCATGGATCACAACTGTCTGACGCCTGACCCGGCGTGTTCTAACGGACACATATAGAAAAACAGGGACCGCCGCAGTAAATTTTCTGCAGCAGTCCCTGTGTGTTCACCGGTTATCTATGAAGGTCTACGCTGCCGCCGGTGCACTCTTCTTTGCAGCTGCTTTCTGGAATACAAATACAACTGCGCAGATCACGATACCTGCGATATCTGTCACAAGACCGCTGTCGATCAGGAGATAAGCGCCAATGAGGCTGGCAATTCTCAATACGATGTTGACCTTTGTGAACAGGAAACCTTCGACTGCTGTACTGATTAAGAATACACCAACTGCAGCAGTTACTGCAACCTGAATCGCTTTTGCAAGCGGAGTATCAAGCAGCAGAAGGTCTGTATTGTATACAAACATGTACGGAAGAATGAATCCTGCAAGCGCAAGCTTTACGGATGCCCATCCTGTCTTCATCGGACTTCCGCCTGCGATACCTGCTGCCGCAAAGGCTGCAAGGGCAACCGGCGGTGTCAGGTTTGCGAACATTGCGAAGTAGAAACAGAACATGTGGGCAACCAGGGCCGGGATACCAAGCTGTACCAGAGCCGGAGCTGCGATCGTGGATGTAATGATATAGGACGGGATGCTCGGAAGACCCATACCTAAGATCATGCAGGTGATCATTGTGAATACCAGTGTGAACATCAGGCTCTTTCCGCCGATGCTGATGATGGTATTTGCCATGTTCAGGGCGAAACCTGTGATCGAGCAGGAACCAACGATGATACCAACGCAGGCGCAGGCGATCGCTACGGATACGGTAGACTTCGCGCTCGCCACCATCGCATCAAGAATATCCTGGAAGGTCATTCTCGTATTCTTTCTGCACTGCGCCACGATGATCGTGAATACGATCGTATAGAACGCAGCCATGATAACCGTCTTTCCGGAGAAGAACAGCATGTAAACGAGGAAGATGATCGGGAGTGCCAGATGACCGTACTCCTTCATGACCTGGGACATCTTCGGAAGCTGATCCTTCGGGGTTCCCTGCATTCCCATCTTCTCAGCCCTCATCTGGATCTGGAACAGGATGCCCATGTAGTAGATGACTGCCGGGATGATCGCGGATAAGAGAAGTTCGTTGTACTTCATGCCAAGAGTATCTGCCATGATGAATGCGGCAGCACCCATAACCGGCGGCATCAGCTGTCCGCCGACAGAACCGGTCGCAACAACGGCGCCTGCGAATTCGTCGTCATAGCCGGATTTTTTCATAAGCGGGATCGTGAAGGAACCGGTCGTAACAACGACGGCTACGGCTGCACCGTTGATCATTCCGAGAAGACCGGAAGCAACGACTGCTACCTTTGCCGGGCCGCCCTTTGTGCCGCCCGCGATGGCGTTTGCGAAGTCGTTGAAGAACTGACCCATGCCACACTTGTTCATGACTTCACCGAAGGCAATGAAGAGGAAGATGTAGGTGGACGCGACGTTGACCGACGATCCGTAAATACCTTCCGTGTTCGAGAAGAAATGGCTCATTAACTTCTGCCATGTATATCCTCTGTGGAGGAAGATGCCCGGGACATCGATCGGGATGAGTCCCTGCTTCGTGCCCATTAAGCTGTAGATCATAAAGATAATGGAGATGATCGGGAGAGCCATGCCGCAGACACGTCTCGTTGCCTCCAGAACGACCAGGGTTAACAGGGTACCGATCACGACATCCATCATGTCCGGCTTTCCGGCACGGTTGATGATGTTTACATAATCTACGCACATATAGATCGGAACTGCGGCTGACAATGCGATAAATACATAATCATACCATGCGATCACTTTGCGGCTCGCTTTTTTCGTAGCCGGATAGAGCATGAAGGCAAGAATCAGGATCATGCCGACATGGATGGAACGATGTTTTAATGTTTCCGGCATGTAAAGACCGGATGCGAAAACCAGATGATATAAGGTAACGATGATCGCGAATACCCGGTAAGCTTTCTTTAATACCGGGGACCCGAACTTTCTCGTCTTGCTCTCTTTATCAAACTGCTCGAGGAGTTTCTGTTTTTCTTCCTCGCTCATCTCTGCTTCCGCTGTACTGGGGACGATGTTTTTCTCTTTTTCGCTCATACAGATTTCCCTTCCCTTCGTTGTCAGAGTTGTTGTCGATGTTTCTTCAGCAGTTTCCTTTTCTTATTTTTCAAAACCATTCCGGATCCTCAGCACCATTTTTACGTGATGCGGCATGTCAGAGCCCTGAATCAGGAGCTCGCCATTCACCTTGATGTTCTTCAGGGCTGTCTGGGAATTGATCCAGTTGAACTGCGGAAAGACGCTTTCGATCTCATCCATGTAGACGAGTCCGTCTTCGTAGCGGTATTTGCAGTCCATCTCTGCCGGAATTCCGGCACCGAAGCCCGCGACCGCGATGGTGTGGAGAATGAAGCTTCCGTCTTTCTGTATCTCGTAATACTCGTACCATGGAATATGCTCAAAGGAATGTTCCCACTGGAAGGAAAGCTCGTCACCGGTCTTTACCGGAATCTCCCGGTAAATCTTTCCGGTCTCAAGCTCTTCGATCACCAGAATTTTTTTCTGCTGCCGTATAAATACGGCAGCAGAGATTGCTGTGATTACCAGAAGAACCGGAATCAGGATTTTTAATTTAGTTCTCAGGAGTCTCATAACCGTGATCCTGCCACCACTTCGCAGCACCGTCATGAAGCGGGATCTTTACATCGTCAACACCGAAGGAAACATCGATGTTCTTGTCTGCTGTGTTGTGGGATGCCTTGATGGTAGCGATTCCATCGTCGGAGAAGATGCAGTCAAGCATATCATAGACCATGTCATCGGATACGTCCTTATTTACAAGCATGATATTGTAAACGAATACGCTCTCCACGTCCTCTTTGTTGTTGTATGTATTGGCCGGGATCGTGCTTGCGGAGAAGAACGGATACTTCTCGATCAGGTTATCTCTGCCTTCGCCGTCGATCGGAACGATCACCATATCGTAGCTGAATGCCAGCTCGCTGACGGTTGCGTTCGGAAGACCGGAGGTAACGAATGCCGCGTCGCACTGACCGTTTTTCATCTGGTCGATCGCTTCACCGTAGGATAAGTAGTCAACATCACTATCCTCATATGTCATGCCGTATGCTTCATAGATCATTCTCGCATTTAACTCAACGCCGGAGTTCGGAGCACCGATACCGACTCTCTTGCCCTTTAAGTCCTCAACGCTCTTGATGCCTGTGCTTGCCACGGTTACGAGCTGTACGTAGTTCGGCCAGAGTCTCATCATGGCTCTCAGATCCGGCTCTGCCTTCTCAAACGCACCAAATCCCTCATATGCCTGTACGACGGAGTCCTGCATTGCGATCGCAAGCTCTGCCTCACCGTTTAAGATCAGGTTGATGTTCTCAACGGAAGCGCCGGTTGCCTGTGCGGATGTCTTATATCCTGCATTTCCTAATGCGGTTGCAAATGCGCCGCCGATCGGGTAGTAGATACCACTCGTAGGACCGGTCGCGACTGTGACAAACTCTTTCGCCCTGTCAATGCTCACGGATGTGCTGCCCGCCTCTGCGCTGGAACCATCCGCCGCTTTCTCAGTTACGGCTGGCTCCGTCGTACCCCCCCGTTTTCCAGTTTCCGCCTGCCGCTGTTGTATCAGCTGCTGCTGTTGTAGATGTACTGCCAGAGCTGCTGCCGCATCCTGCAAGAGCTGCTGTCATTGTGAGTGCCATAGCTGCTGCTGTGATTCTCTTCACTAATCTCATACTGTTTACCTCTCCTTCTTTTTGTTTACCCGTAACGATCCGGTCCCACCCGGATCATTACATACCCACTTTTCAAATGCTTCATATTCTTTATAAATATTTCACATTTCATGTCTAAATTTTAACGTAAACGTAGCTCTGATACAATGGGGTTCGTGCAAACTGCACAAAATCGTGTATGAATGGTAAAAATTGATGTGTGAAATGCAGGAATAAGACAGTTTTCCTGTAAATCTATATGATATTATTTTAACAATTCTTTGCACGCCTTTGCGATCGATCGATGAGTTTGCTTGATCGGCAGGAATTGATCGTTCCTGTTAATATATTGCTTTAAATTTTTAAACTTTAACGTACGTAAGTGTTGACTTTTTTCTCTCCTGTCTTTATACTATGGACATAGCTGATCACGCTTCGCAGGCTTTGCCGATTTGGAATGCAAAGCACCGGCATTCTTTCTGCGAGATGCGCGTTATATAACGCATGACCGAATATTACATCAATCATATAGAAACAGGGGAGTAACCGCTTATGGGAGCAATTGTAAAAGTAAGAAATGTAAAATTGGGAGACGGAATGCCGAGGATCTGCATTCCGGTTACGGATACAAATCTTGATGACCTGAAAAAATCTGTAAATCTGATCCGAAATACTCCGTTTGACCTGATCGAATGGCGTGCGGACTTCTACACCGGTATGGAAGATCCCGAAGTCCGGATCAAGGCAATGACTTTATTTCGAAATGCTTTAGGGAATATTCCGGTGCTCTTCACGATCCGTACCAGCGTGGAAGGCGGAATGGTGGAAATCGACACAGAGACCTACACGAAGACGATCCTCGCCGTGATCGACAGCGGTCTTATTGACCTCGTTGACGTAGAACTCTCCCGCGGGGAAGAGACGATGAAAACGATCGTTGCGGCAGCCCACAGGGTTGCCTCCCGCCACGACTTTACCGCAACGCCGGATAAGAACATCATCATAAGCAATCTCTGCCTGATGCAGTCCCTGGGCGCTGATATCGTGAAATTCGCGGTGATGCCGCAGTGTGAGCGGGATGTCCTGACACTGCTTGATGCCACACTGACCATGAAGGAGGAGCACAGTGATACCCCGGTGATCACCATGTCCATGAGCCCCACCGGCGTCATCAGCCGTATCTGCGGTCAGCTCGTCGGCTCCTGCGTGACCTTCGGAACCGCCGGAAAAGCTTCCGCGCCGGGGCAGATCCCAGCGAACCTGTTAAGCACGTTCTTAAAGACTCTGGCGTAAGGTCAGCAGTCCGCGGCCTTATCCCTTGATTTTTCGCAGCCTGTATCTATTCCAGTTACTGTTTGCGCAATGCGTGAACAGCAACCTATTCCACTGGACACAGGCTGTATTTTTATGCTTATAATATTAAACGAAAAACTCCCTCTCACCGGATCATGGCACATCCGGCGATTGGGAGTTTTTCTCAGATTTTTTAAATGGGGTTATTTATCTATAGGTGGGTACTCAACTATGAGGATGAAAAAGTTTTCTGTTCAATCTTCACAGCTCTGCGCATGATCGAACTTTTGTCATAACCGTAACTGTGAGGGTATCAACAGTTGCCGATTATTTCGTATTGTGGGACTTGGAGTGGCTCGGAGCAACGTAGTGTCCGTTCTCTTTCCGTACCAGCTTACCTTCTTTTACAAGCTCGTTCGGGCTGTAGATATCGTTGATGTTCCAGCATCCCGGTGTCGGAACGACGATGTTCTCCATCGGTGCCTCTACGAGGAACGGTCTTCCCTCTTTGTTTGCCTGAAGCGCTTTCTCAAGAGCTCCCTTGAACTCTTCCGCGGACTGCACACAGATGGATTCCATTCCATAAGCCTGTGCAACGGCTGACCATCTTGGTGTATAGGAATCTCCGTTCGGTGTGTGGAATACCGTGCCGAATTTATGGTGATAGTTTGCGTTCTCAAGACCGGCAATGGTTCCGAAGGCGGAGTTGTTCATAACGACCCATGTACACGGGATTCCATCCTGAACGGCTGTCGCAAGGCAGGAAGGCTGTACGCCGAATCCGCCGTCACCTGTCAGTGTCAGGCAGATCTTATCCGGAACACCGAGCTTTCCGCCAAGGACTGCAGATGCGCCAAAGCCCATATTCGCGAGACCGGAGGTATGGTGGATCGTTCCCGGTACAGTGATATCAAACTGCTGGGCAACACCATTCTTGTTCCAGCCTACGTCTGTAAAGATATAGGCATCCTCCGGGAATACCTCCTTGACGTCCTTCAAGATTCTCTGCGGTGTCATCGGGAAGCGGTTGTCGTTGGAGATCGCCTCGTTGGATTTCTTAAACTCCGCCTTGGCAGCAGCGATTTTCTCTCGAAGCCCCGGGTTCTTCTTTCCTTCCGGACAGATCTTCTTCACTTCCTCTAAGATCTGGGCCAGAGCGATCTTTAAGTCACCGACCGCGCCGATCTCTACCGGATAGTTTCTGCCGATCTCATTCGGATCGATATCCACCTGAAGGAAGGTCGTCTTATCCGGATCAAAGGTAACGCCCTGATACCAGCTGGAGCTGTCCGCCTCGCCGAATCTTGTGCCAAGTCCTAATATCACGTCGGCATTTAAGGTGAGGGAGTGGGTGAATTCCAGTCCCAAAAAGCCGGTCTGACCGATCATTAACGGGTGCTTGTCGGAAAGGCATCCATGTCCCATTAAGGTACGGGATACCGGAATGTCGAGGTACTCAGCAAGGGCCGCCAACTCGTCTGATGCCTGGGATAAGAGGATTCCGCCGCCCGCATGGAGCACCGGCGCTTTCGCATTTACGAGTTTTTCCGCGATGGCTTTTGCCGCCTGCGGATCGATGCCCGGCTTCATGGTCACATGGCTGTCTTTGTAGGTTCTGTCCCAGAGATCCTCGTCCATCTCTCTGGAGAACATATCCATCGGGATATCGATGAGAACCGGGCCCGGACGACCGGATTCAGCAAGACGGAACGCACGGTCGAAGATCTGCGGAAGTGCTTCCACGTCATCGACTCTCCAGCATCTCTTGCACACCGGTTCCATGATACGGTACTGATCTCCGTCTGCATGCATCTGGACCTCCTGATGCGGATGACGCCCGTAATAGTAGCTCGGAACATCACCTGCGATGAGGACCATCGGAATGGAATCTAATGATGCGTTCGCAACACCTGTGAGAGCATTTGTGAGGGCCGGTCCTAAATGGCAAAGGGCTACAGATGCCTTGTGGGTCACTCTCGCGTATCCGTCAGCCGCTGTTGTGGCAATGGCCTCATGACGTGTATTTACATAGTGAAGCTTCTCACTTCTTGATAACGCATCCAGCATACCGATGATGGTATGTCCGCAAAGTCCGAATACATATTTCACATCTCTTCTTTCGAGATAATTTACGATTAAATCCGCAACAAGTTTTTTACTCATTGATTTTTCCTCCTAATATTGGATATTTCCGGGTCCAGGTTCAGAAATCCTTCTACAGGCAGACCTGCGCTGATTTCCCGGTCCTGGTCCCTTAAGTATCAAGTCATAATGCCCTGTCTTTCCAGGTACTGGTTAAATACGTCTCCGCTGCGCACCACATAATCTCTAAAGTATTCTGCTGCCGGCGGAATATAGCGTTCTTTGTTCCACTGTAAATAAAGCTTCCGCTCCGCGACCCGGTTGGAGATCGGGATGATCTTCGTACCATAAGGTGCTCCGCCGAGCGGATACGGCACCACCGCGATTCCTCTTCCCGCCGCCACAAGACCATAGATGATCAGGTCATTCGGCGTCTCCGTCACGACCTTCGGTCTCACATGGAGTACCGAGAGTATCTTCCACAGACTCGTGATCAGCTCACCCCGGCGGTCAAAGGCGATATAATTTTCTCCATCCAGTTCTCTTAAGTCTACCGATTCCCGGTCTGCCAGCCTGTGTCCCTCGTAGACGAGGAGCGCCAGTCGGTGTGTTCCGATGGGAGTTCCCTCAATTCTCGGATCATCGATCTTTGTCGCAAGGATCAGATCCGCGGATCCGTTAAAGATCTTCTCGCAGATACTCCCCCAGCCCTCCTGGCTGTACTGGAACTGGACCCCCAGACGGTTTGTCTCAGACTGGTACCGGACCATCAGATCCGTCGCAAACTGAGCCACCGACTGGAATCCGGCGAGAACGATGGTTCCCGCATTCGGGTCAATATAATCCTTTAATGTCTTCACCCCTGTCTCGAGGGATGTGATACTCTGTTTTACATACGGCAGGAACAGTTCACCGTACTTTGTGAGGCGGATGTTCCGTCCTTTCCGCTCAAACAGTTCCACTCCCAGCTCTTCCTCCAGCTCACTGATGGCATGGCTTAAGTTCGACTGGCTCACATGGAGCTGTTCCGCAGCTCTTGTATAATGTTCTAATTCGGCGATGGCGTCAAAATAATATAACCACTGTAAATTCATACGATGTCCTCCTGATCCTCTCACAACCGTTCAGCTTCCTGTACCGGTCTTTTTTCTCCGGTCATCCATTTACCTCTGGCTTTATTATCCTAAATTTCATCCGAATTGACAACCTGCATTCCCTGCAATTCCTGTTACTTTTCCTTTGATGTCGCGAAAATGTTGATCACAATATCCAGCGAGATAAGAACAAGTCCGATCAGGAACGACACAGTGACATGCTCTCCTAAGAAGAGTGCTCCCATGATCGTTGTGAATACCGGCTGTAACGGGTAGAACAGGGAACAGGTCACTGCCGGTAAGAGTGATAAGCTCTTCGTCCAGGTAAACTGGGCCAGACCGGAACCCACGATTCCGAGATAGATCAAAACGAGTACAACGATCGCATTGACGGTCACCGGCTGTGTGGCGATCGTGTAGATGCTCATCGGAACATGGAAGATCAGGCTGACTGCCGTTCCATAGAAGGTGATCAGGATCGCCGGATACTTGGAACTTAATCTTCTCATCAGTACCGATGAGGTTGCTGATGAGAGGACCGATGCGATGGCTGCCGCAACTCCAAGGAACTGGCTCTCCGTGTTGGCACCTTTCGTAATGATGGTCGCTCCTATGATGGCAAGCACCAGACAGAGGAGCTTCGGCGGTGTGAGCTTTTCCCCTAAGAGGATGATTGCCAGGATCGTAACCGCCACCGGAGTCATCGAGTTTAAAAGGGACGCCATGGACGCTCCGGTAAGTGAGATCGCCACCTGGATCATGAACGGCGATACAAAGTAAGTCAGGCCGCCGATGATCACGAACCATTTCCAGTCTCCTTTTTCTACCTTCACGTTCAGATGCTTTCTCGCCATGAAGCCCAATGGGATCAGGGCGATCAGGCATCGGATCCCGACGACAAGAGCCGCCGGCATGTAGGGGGAAATCACTTTTCCCGTTACATGGATCGTTGAAAACATAAAGAATGTGGAAAATAACAACAGATACGCTTCTTTATGTACCGTATTTTGATTTTGGCTCATTTGTTTCCTCCCATCTTATATTCTGTTCTGCTTTCCCCCGTTTCCGGCTATTTTCCGGCCAGAATGTCCATCAGTTCTGCCCTCATGCGCTCCACCGGGGCTTTCTTTCCGGTCCACAGTTCAATCTGCGCTGCTCCCTGATACAGGCTCATTCCAAGACCGTTTAAGACCTTACAGCCCTTTTCCTCCGCATCCATTAAGAACTGAGTTCTCGCCGGATTGTAGCAGGCATCAAAGCAGAGCTGTCCTTTTCCAAGATATTCCTTCGGGACTGGTGTCTGTCCGATGGTCTTTCCCATTCCGATGCCGCTGGCATTTAACACAACATCGCAGGCTGCGATCTTTGAGTAATCCCCGTACGGTACAAATTCCGCAACCGGCGCAAAGTTTTTATTGATGTCATCCACAAGGTCCTTCGCACACTGCTCGAATTTATCCGTAATGTAGATTTTTCTCGCTCCATGGTAAGCGAGGACGGAGCACATGGCCCGGCCCGCGCCGCCGCCGCCAAAACAGAAGAATACGCACTGGTCAGGTTTGACATCTCCCTCTTCAAGCAGGGAGCGGTAGAAACCGGAACCATCGGTGTTATATCCGATGAGCTTTCCTTCCGGTGTCTTTACGACGGTGTTGCTGGAGCCCATCTTCTCACAGAGGGGATCAAGCTCATCTAAGTACTCCAGGACTTTTACCTTATTTGGCTTTGTAACGGCAAATCCCGCAAAATTCATGTAACGGATGCCGTTTACGATATCCTTCAGGTGCTCGTTATCTGCCTCTGTATAGAAGTAGATCATATTGAGACCAGCAGCTTCATACCCGCGGTTCTGCATTCTCGATGCGAAGGACTGTCCAAGAGGTGTTCCGATCAGTGTGATCATTTTTGTGTTGATATCTGGTATCATCTCGATTTCCTCACTTTCTATCTTTATATCGGTTGTGTTTCTTCTGTTCCGCCTGCTCTCTGGGCGGATCTTGAAACTCTCACAACTTTTTTTCGTCCTTTTTACTGCTCTGTTTATCTCAAGCGGTCTGCAAAAGGTCCGGAAGATCCAGCTCTGCAAATAACTTTCTCGCATATTTCAGACAGTTCTCCGCATGTCCCTTTGCCCCGTACTGCTCAATGTATTTCTTATTCGGCAGTTCAATGGAGCACGGGTTTTCCGGAAGTGCCTTTAAGAGCGCCTTAAGGTTTGCCTCACCGAGTCCACAGTATTCGCGTCCTTCACGGACCACTTTTACAAGCTCTGTCGCTTTCCAGATCTTCGGGCAGTCACAGAGGTGGATGAGGCCGAATCTCTCTTTTCCGTAAGCCTCGATCATCTCCGGTGTAACCTGATCCCAATGGCAGTAGATCATGTCCATCAGAAGCTTTAAGTTCTTTGCTCCCACCTGATCCTGGATCTTTGCGGCATCCTCTAAGGTCTTGACTCCGGATACGATCGGGAACTCGAAGTTCACGTTCATTCCGAACTCTGCTGCCTGTTCACAGATCTTTCCGTAAGCTTCAACCGCAAAGTTTTTGTTCTCGGTCCAGACACTGGAAAGGATCTCGGTGGCTCCAAGCTCCGCCCCGCATTCAAAAGCTCTGCGGTAATCAATCGGAAGGTCTTCCCTCACGCGGACAAGCTCGATATCAAGAAGCTTCATATCGCAGTCTTTTAAGGTCTGACGGATCTCCTTAAACAGCTCCGGATCTTTTTCCAGACATACCTGCGGCTCGCCCGGCTGTCCCATCGGGATTGTGCGGATGCTGGTGTAATCATATCCAAGCTCCGCTGCCATCCGGATCTCATCGACCGGGGTAATACCCGGCACTGTCAAATACGCTAATGAAATCTTTCGTTCCATTCATGAATCCCCTCTCTTCATCGTTCTCTATTTGCTGTGTTTCTTTTGATGTTTTGTATGTTTCTCTCTGTCTATGGCTACATTTTACCTGTATTTTGCACAAACGTCTAATGGCGCGTTTTCATTGAATCATCGATATTATTCATGGATTATGCGTATTGTACAAAAGTAAATACATGATTTTATGAAAAAGATACAAAGAAATGGGGAATCTATCTATGAGGTGCATGAATGGATCCGGATTATCTATGAATTTTACGCCAATCCACAAAAAAAGCCACTGTATCTACAGCGGTCAGTCCGCTGTCACATTTCCGAGGATCTCTCCGCTGTCCGGATCGATGGCTCTTGCTTCGGCTTCGGCCGTGTAACTTCCCGGTTCGAGCTCTGTTTTCAGCTCGCCGGTGAGTTCCTGTTCACCAGGTTCAAGGGTGCGGCTCTCATAGAGGACCGTTCCGTCTTCCCCCGTGATGGTCACCTGCATATTGCAGGTGTTTTCAATACTATTGACAATACTCCAGTCCGCTTTTTGGTACGTATTCGATGGCGCGTCTGCATCATCGGCACCGCCCGCTACAACGGTGATGTCCGTGTTCATCCGGAAACAGAAAGAGCTTTCATCTGCCTGTTTTTGAAGTTCTTTTAGCATCTCATCCTCCGTAAGAGGTTTCCGGGAGGTGTCCACGGCATTGGAGTCGAATGGAGTGGATGGACCGTGTCTCCCCCAGACCCATATTCCGACGCCGAGGAGCAGGACAGCACATGCTGCCAGAATCACTAAAAACCTCTTTTTCTGATCACAAAATTTCTTATCTGAGGTTCCCTGTTCCATATTCTAAGCTCCTGTGTCTTTTCTGATCCGGAGAAACGCCGGTTCCCCCGGATCGATCTTATACTTCCGTGTTCCCAGCCATCTGTTCTATGGCTGTGTTGCCTGATTCTTTACAACGGAAACGTTATAGCTCATTTCATGAGTGAGCCAGTTTGTCGTCTCCACGATTCCTGTCGGGTTATAACCGGCATCAAATGTGAAGTCTAAGAGCTGCGTGGTTTCCACTTCGCCAATCTCCATCGGACCGTTTCCGAGTGCATCTGTCTGTTTTGCCAGCTTCTTGACATTTGTAAGGTTCGCATCCTTCTTTACAAACAGTGAAATTTCCTTGCTGGTAAAGTCAGTCGCACCCTTGTGCTTTTCTGAGAGTGTAAGTCCACTTGTATCCGCTGTCTCACCGGTAATTGTCTTTGCAGTGAATCCAGATACTGCAACCTTCACCTTATTGACGCCGTTATTCTTGACGTAACAAGTCGGTGCCAGAAGCTTCGGAACATTCGCGTCCACATCAGCTGCATTTTTCTTGATCGCCACAAGGCTTACCCGTAACGGTACCGTGATATCGATCATCTCTTCCGACATAGGGATCGCAAATCTTACAGTGTTGTTGACGCTATCCTTTCCATAGACCCAGATCACATTCTGATCCGCATTCGCTTTCAGATCTTCCTGACTGACTGTGAAGGTTTATACGCCCTCATCTGAAGCCTGCACTGCTGGATCTGGAGTTTCCACTGCACGGATTCCGGATTTCGTGGCATCAGCATCATTCACTTTCGCCTCCGGCATAGCAATCACATAGCCGCGGACCACCGGATGGTCGTTTGTTTTGTCGTAAACAAAGTTCAGGTACTTAGGTGCCAGGCTGTTCTGATCATCCACCTTAGATGTCAGATCCGCCACATCGTACTCCACATATGCCTCTACCGTATGTGCCATCGGAACCGCGAACAGAATATCCATTTTAGTTTTATCCTGCTTATTTAGCAGCTTGATTACCGTCAGGTTATTATCGCCGCCGTCTACATAAAGGGACTCATCTGCATTTGCACCATCGGTAAAGGTGAGCATGATATCTCCCGGTTCCGTGGTAATACCTTTTGCTTTCAGCTTGATTCGTTCCTCACCCTCTTTTGTGACGTTTCCATCAACAAGAAGGGGATATGTTGTGCCGTTGTCCTTGCGGACTGTAAGCACCGAGCCGGACTTCGAGTTCAGATTTCCAATATGTCCGGAACCACCGGATGTAATTAAAGTTGAAGCGTTTAATGTTACATTGTCGGATCTGGTTGCGGTGCCATTCTCCACATTACTGTCAAACCGGTTACCTCAAATTTCTGATGGTCAAACGCTCCGGACACATCACCGATATCCAACTTTGTAAATCCGGACAGATTTTCCACCGTTGTGGTGCAGCCTATCGTTGGAGTTGCCTGTTTTAAAGCGACTTCTGCTGTACCTGTCACATTTTTCGTCAACACATCGGTAGCATCTGTGCCAAAACCGCTGACTGTTCCAAACGAGAACGCACTCTCCGTGGTGGTATTCGGAACCGTAATCTCCGTCTTCGTCTTTCCTGTTTCCGCATTTCTGCTTCCGCCGTAGATGGAAGCTGTTTCAGGATCGCCACCGATTACGACCGAAGTTTCATCTGCACCATACCCGTTTTCGCCGCCGTAGACTGCCGCGAAAGCTCCACTTTTTACAGTAAGATCTGTTTTGTTTACTTTCTTGGTATTGCTTCCGCCATACAGATCCGGCTTTGTTCCCACAGATACATTCACACCGGTGGAAATCACCAACGGTTTTCCATCTGCATAGATGGAGTGCTGGCCCATGAACTTCATGGTCATATCTTTCACAATCGTTTTCTTGCCAAAGAAGGTCAGGTCTCCTGCCGGGAATACGGTTTTGGCATTCGTCAGCTCCACACCGCTGGCATCTACTTTACTGGTCCAGAGGATTTCGTTTGCAGTGGTTGTTTGGGTATTCTCCATGGCTGTCTTATCTGCCGTACTGAAGGAATAGTTATCACCAAAGAAATTGATACGGTAGCTGCTGCCCAGTGAATTCTTTTCATTTTCTGTCAAAGCAGACAAAGCTTCTTCCAGCGTGATATATGTTGTTGGAGTTGAATATGTACCATCGTCCTGCCGTGTATGCGGCTGGGAATATGATGAAGAACAGGGCTATCCGGAAGGCGGTATCGCTCCGGGTACGAAATGGGCAGATGTGCCGGATGATTTTGAATGTCCGTTATGTATGGTTGGGAAGGATCAGTTCTCGGAAAACTAATTGATTTGTTCCAAAAATAATAGCCCGGCCTTTTCTCATTAGCAGTGTATTGCGCTTAGGGAAAAGGTCGGGCTATTGTTATGTCGTATTTTTCTGCAGGTGAGTTATACAAGCGAATCCAGGAATTTTTTCAGGCGTCTCTTCGGGCTGTTTGGAAATCCAGATCGCCCTCATTCCCGTATAGTTTTTCATAAAAACAGTCTATTCTCTGGTCCCAGCTTAAAAAATCAGGCGAAATATTGATATTCAAGCACAGTATCTCGCTTTATTTGAATTCGATCGTCTCAATAATTTTTCCGCTTTCAATGATTTCCAATTTTCTTACTTCTATTTTATCCAATCCTTCCAGCGATTTATCCGGATTTACTGCGCGGTCAACTAACATAGTCAGGGGAACGTATACCTCTTCTTCATATCTCATTCCTAAATGAACCCCTTTTCCATTTATTATCTTACTTTTTATGTAATCAACTTTGACCTCTGAGTTCTTCAAGCTTCCTTCTTCTACGTAGAATACCGATCCTGTTTTTAAAATATGGTATACGCAGGCGAACATACGAACTCTGTCTTTATTATCATTTAATCTTTTGCGCATTGCCGGAGTTGTCCGGAAATCATCAATATCCAGTCCTTGATCTATTCTTTCGAACAGTTTGTTTTTCTTGATGGTCGCATCTATATGGTGAATCGACCATAAATGTTTCATCGCCCACTCTTTGAACTCAACATCTATGGTCGTATCATTTTCTAAATAATAGCGGAATGTTTTGGGGAACAAACATTCTTCTGAAAACCGTTTATATAAGCTGAGGCTGATATCATTCCATTCAGGCATCGTACATTGGCAATACATCTGATCTATCGTAAGCATATTTTCTCCTTTAGCTTATGGGTGCAAAAAGGGCACCTGTATCAAATATACAGGCGCCCCTATATCCTTCTCTGGATAGCGTATCGTCCATACGATAATATTCTATGGTTATTATTTGCCCCCAATCAGGAAGTAGGCTATCCCTTCTACTTTTACTTTGCTTTCCAGCAGGCATCTCTCCTATGCTTATAATATAATATACGCTTGCGGTTGTCAATATGATATTTGTTTAAGGGGGATCGATCATTCACCATGAGATAAACATTTATTCAAAAATGTAAATCAAACTCTATTTCCTATTCTGTTCCATGAACAAGAGAGTTTCTTTCTGCTCTATGTATATTCTAAACATCAACATATTTCTTTGGATATACGCATCTCCTGCGAGGACAAACAGGTATCATACATGCCATGCAATGCGCACATATCGTTCTATTTCCTGTACTTCTTGAATCTCTACTATATTGCGCATCAACATACCACGATCCACTTATACGGCCATTAGGTATCATAAGTACAGAGGTATCGTTTATTTTATCTTTAAAATCATAATAATAATTTCTGGTTCCATGATGCGGAATTTTTATCACATCATAATGTGAGTACATATTCACAAGACCATCCTTATTATTTTTGAGAGTTTTCCAATTCCTTTTCTTTCCAAAATCTCCGGTAAAAAGGACATTTCGGCTTGCTTCATAATTTTGAAAAACAATACTTATTTCATTTCCGAATTTTGTTAATTTATATTGAATCTTACGCCTATAAGTATCTTCATACGAGATATCAAAATCTCTCTGCACGATATTATACTCTTGTCTTAATTCATTAAATGTCGATATATATTCCTCTGTTCGCTCATTATCATCCTGTGCCATAGCTACAACTAATTCATTCAGTTGAGTAGCTATTTCCTCAATTCTTTCTCAATTTTCACCACCCAGTTCATTCCTTAATCTATTAAATATATTATGTGCTTTTCTGGCTACATAATTCTTTTCAGGCCACAGGGCAATATACTGATTATTATGAAATTTATCACCTCGTGAAATAAAATAGATGCGACTGTTATTTTTACATATGCTCTCCAGAAAATCTATGACCGTTCTATTTTCAGCAATTACACTTTTTGTAAAGATTCCCCTTAGCAAGATCAATGAGGTAATATAAACACTTCCACGTATGTTCCACACATCTGGAATATACACATTGCGAAACTTATTCTCCGTATGATCCGCCATATATTTTACTCCATTGAAATGATCATCATGATAATGCGTTAAAAGAAAATCTCTTTCTTCTTCCTTTTCCATATCTGCAATGATACTATGAAATCGATCTATTCTGTCTCCTTCATTCCACGAAGAATTGTGAATACCAAAATCAACGTATAAGTCAATATCCCCTTCTTCCCTTAACCGAAAACAGTCCCCGAAGCCGCACTCATACATTCTTATGTTCATTATTATATTTTCTCCAATCCAAAAGATGTTGTCACTACTCTTTAATAATGACAGCCGCCGCCATGTCTTCATTATTACTGATTTCACGTAAGCAGTAAAATGTTCTTTAAATCTTCTCTAAACGCTCTATACAAATTTTTCTTTCGGCTTAGCACGCCTGAAAAAATTAGATTTGTAGTGATAATCGTCACATAAATCATAGCTCCACATAAACCATACATAATGAGCATATTAATATTCGCTGTTGTAATGGCCTCCGTCAACCAAATGCCTACCCATGTACTATACAATGGACCGACAATTAGTGTAATAATCAGGATTGGTTTCAAATCGTACAATAATCCGCTTTTTTCTGCACATTTATCCTCTATCATTCCCAATAGAATTTCTATTTTGTCCTTTCTTTCAAGTCCTTGTGCCCTCAGCATCTGCTTTACTCGCTGAAGATGTTGATTTTTATAGTATTCAGCACGTTTTCCATATCTGTTATACCATATAATGTTCTCTAATACGCTCGTAATTACAAAAATCAAGGTTGCGATTACTAATGCAATTACATTATTCTCTTTTATGATAATAACATTCAGTATATACACTATTGCAGCACTTATCATGACCAGAAGAATCAAGATTTCTATTTTAGATATTTCCGATAAGTGTCTACGATTTTCCTTGCAAATTGTCTTATACTTTGATATTAATCCGCTTAACAGCATCTATTATAGCCTCCTGCAATATTTTGCAATCAATATAACATACTGTTTGATATTTGTATATCACTTTCTTTATTTCAAAAAATATTTCAAAAATCTTGTCCCCTATTGAGTATCTGGTGCGTTATATATTACAATGGGGAAATCAAAAACTACAGGAGATATTGGACATGCTATTTTTGATCTTATGCACTTTTTCTGAAGATGAGCAGGCACAAATCGAACAGTTATTCAAGGAAAATCATGCTCTTTTATACAAGGTTTCCTATCAGCTGCTTCGATCAGAGACGGACGCCGAAGATGCTGTGGCTCAGGCATTCTTAAATATAATGGAGCATTTTGAAAAAATCAGCCGGTTGTCACGTCCCGAGCGGCGGCCTTACTGCGTTGTTATTGCAAAGAATACGTCTTATGATATTCTTCGGAGAAAAAAGAGGATGATTCCTGTAGAAGAGTTTTATGGCGATGACACGGATGATGATGTGGCGGATACTTTTTTTGAAAAATTTAAGAAATCTCAGCTTATTGATGCATTAAATCTGCTGGATAAGAATGACCGTACACTTCTGACTTTTCGTTTCGGACGAGATATGCCATTAAAAGATCTTGCAGTGCTGATGGAAATTTCGGAAGAAACAGCGAAAAAGCGGAGCCAGAGGGCGTTAAAAAAACTGAGAAAGATTTTAGAAGAATTTGAGAGGTGAGGAATGTGACAAATAATTTAAGAGAGACCTGCCGGGAGGTTCTTGATTCAGAATGGAGGGCAGTCGATAAAATGCCGGAACAGGTCAGTGCTTTGCTGGATGATATGGATGGTAAAGAATTCCTTTTGGAAGCTACATCCAGAAAAATTCTTGCTCTTCCTTTTCCTGAACAGGCTGTCTTTCTGCTTTATTATGGTTTCCATATGAATGATTCGCAAATCAGTGAAGTTCTTGTTCTTCCGTATGCACACGGAATGCGAATTGGAATGTTAAATACTCTGCAAGCGTGGGCCAGCACTCCTGAGGTCTTCTGTGATCCTAAGGCTCTTTCCCAAGCTTGTAAACTGGTACTAAAAAAGTTGATGGATGAGGTGAACATGCAGCCAGACGTCCTGCATGCATATTCCCGACATTTTCGTAAGCAGTTGAGGAAAGTTCGTGCAGCACAAAAGCCTGTAGATTATCTTCTTCAAGGAGTATCCAAAGCTGCGGCTATTCTTCTCGCGGTTTCAATTGGATTCTCAACCGCAATGGTTACAAATGCAGAATTTCGTGAAAAAGTGTTGGAATGGATCGTGGAGACATATCCGAAATATTCTAAGATCCGGTTGGATGGCGTGCAGAATAGATCTGGATCTGACCGTGCAAGTGAGTTGGATTCTTTTCAGATTACATATATTCCAGATGGGTATGAACTGGTTTATCAAAGTAATCTTGAGACCATGAAACATTTTCGATATGTAAATTCGGCAGAACAAAGTATTATAATACAAATCGTACCCGGCGATGGATCAAATAACTATAATACAGAAGGTGCAGAAGTAAACTCCTGTATTGTCGGAAACCGAAGCGTTTTATACTGGAAGAAAGACACCTTCAGCATGTGCATTGCTAAAGATCGGGATTGGCTGATTGTTGTCATGACAGAACTTCCATTTGATGAAGCATTTAAAATTTTAGAAAATATAAGATTTTAAAAATACTATGTCCCTAAAGTTCTTTCTATACGTTATATAGTTAAGAAAAAACACAGAATTGAAAAACTGCTGCTTTTAGCAGGTGTGCTCACAGTACTTTCTTCATCACATGCTTTGGCAGCAACAACTGAAAACTTCTCGTCAACTATATTTTCTCAAAGTATGATTCAGCCTTACTGGAGCGAAGCATTAAATGTGAATGCAACTCTGTCCGTTTCTGGCAACACACTTAAATCTGAAGCGCAGATTACTGCAATTACTTCTTCCAATAAAATCACTGGAACCATGTATTTGCAGAAATACAGCAACGGGCGCTGGGTTAATGTAACTTCTTGGAAAATCAGCGGCACTGGAGAAGTCGATCTGAAACGTTCTTATAAGGGGACTTCCGGTGTCACATATCGTACAAAAGTGGTGGTAAAGGTCGGTACAGAAAATATCATAGAATATTCTAATGAAATGGATATTTAAATATGTCCCCCATTCTACAGTAATTTTAGAAAGGAGCATCCTTATGAAGAGATTATTTAAAAAGCTTGCAATGTTAATGAGTTTAGTATTAATGGTAAACGCGACCTGTATCTCTGCTTTTGCTACATCTGATAAAACCATGGATGACTATAAAAGTACAGTAACATCCTCTGGTTTTTCTGATAGTTTTAGCGTATATAATGATGACGGCAGCGTGAGCTTCATTACCAGAAATATTTCCAGTGATGGCAAAACGACCGTTGTAATCCATTCTGCTAACGGAACAAATACAATCCATGGACATGTGGATTTTTCATCGCTGCCAGTGTCGGGAAAACTCAACACTGCTATCGCCAGAGCCAATGTTCACTCCAGCACCTTTAATCACACCTTTGTAACCAGCAATGAATTTGAAGCATCAAAAACTACTGCAAATCTGTCGAAAGATGCGATTTTTGCTATTCTCGCTTCAGGCTCCGGCTTAACAGGCAAAACCTTAAAAGCTTTTGCGAACAAAGTATACAAAAGTATAAATAAAGATGTCCACTCTATTTTAATTGAAGAATCCATCTATGAAGTCACCTTTAAATCGGATGGATCTTATTATACACATTGTTTCCATGAAAACGTAATTGCTTATGATGCCAACGGACGCGTACTTCCGAAGAATAGTTATAATTTGACTTATCAGCAGGTCGGGGGTTGATTTTAACTACACATAATTTCAGAGTTTGACTTATAATTTCTATGGAGCATTATATAATGCTCCATAGATACAATGTATTATTGGCGGAAAGGAGCGCTATTATGGGACCAATTTGGGAAGGCGATGGACGGTTTTGTATTATATCACTGATTATATCAGAACTTTTATCAGATATACCGTGGATCTATCACAGAATGGATATCCTCAAGATTGTAATGATCTCAATGATTTTTGCCTTGTTTTACGGACCTGAGCCAAAACATATCTCGAAAAAGATTTTTTTTTGCGGTATAGGAATCCTCATTGTTGCTTCGCTTTTAGGGGATTTAGCAGGTCTAAAATTCCAAGAAGCAATTTAAAAATATGGCATCTAAGTCTCCATATATTAGAACCACAGATTGAGTTTTTGCCAACTTTTCCGCAGGGGTAATCGTACCCCTGCTTTTATCTGCTTATTCTCTATTTCATTTCGTTTTCTTTATCTGTCAATAGATATTCCGTCACAATGACGCATCCCCTACATCAGACAATAGGCGGACTTTGCTCTGGTTCGTCAGATCAAGTTCTATGAGCTTTTCTTCATCATTACAGACCAGTGCCACCGGGCAGAATAGGGGATAAGTTGCCCCAATGTCACCACCAAAATCCGCTTGCAGGAAATGAAGTGTAGGATCGATCTTATTCACATAGAGTTCTTCAAAGTCATCTTGACCTCTGCCGGTTCGAAGTCAAAATATTCTTCACAGCCCGTAGCATCCTTGAATTTTTCGATCTCCGAAGGAAGATAGTCCTCCTTCGTCTGTCCTATCGTCGCTAACTTTTTATCTATCGCGTAAATATGTCCCACCATCAGCTTTTCATAAATATCTTCCTTTGCGGCATGCTCCTCCGGGTGCTCTGCCGCATACTGTGGATCGTTCTGACGAAAAAATTCATCCACGTCAAAGGCAATATCCATAGCCCAGTCAGATTTTTCTTCTTCGGAAAGATCATCCTGGAAAGTCATCACCCGGTACTCATCTGGGATACTGCTAAGCTCCCCATCGTAACACTCATAGAAAATTTCTCTGGTGTCACGGACATAACCCTGACCTGTGAAAGTGCCGTTTTCCTCCACCGCCATATCCCGGCCATAGGCTTCATAGTCGATGTAGTTCCGTAGGTTGGCTGGAACCTGAATAACGTCCAGTTCCTCTATGTAATAACGTCCCAGATCAGCATAGTCCTTGATATTGGGATAAACCTCATAGCAGTCCAGGTTTTCCGTGAGGTTGATGATATCCTTCAGGCTGCTGGTGTATTCGCCAATCTCCATAGCTGCCTGGAACCGCGCATAGTCGCTCTGGTCCATTTCATCCAGCTTCGATGCCAGATAATTCAGCTCGTCCAGATTTTCATATTCGCCCAGTTTGCTGTAAAGGCCGTCCACATAACAGTCATAATCCGTGATGAACCATTCTTCATAGGGATGGCCGAAATCATCCTTCTGGCCAATCCCGATACGCTTAAATACTTCCTTTAGTTTCTCGGCGGTGGTAGGAAACGTCACCCACTCGCCCACATGCTCACCTTCATTGTATTTCCCAAGATTTGTGATAAAGGCGGCAATGAAATAATCCTTATCGTGATCATAATATGTCATATCAGCACCTCCTTACCGTTCCGGCACAGACAAGAGGAACAAGGCCGATTGCATTCAAACGTTTTTCTTATCCGGTGCCACCATTCGCGCTTCTTATCATTTTTTATCTATGCTGTTTTTGTTTTTCTGTTAATATAGTTTCTTAAAGTGATCCCTTCCCCTTCTTACGTCACAATGACGTATCCCCTACGTCAGCCAAACGGCGGACTTCGCCCTGGTACGTCGGATTTTTGTTGCATAAGCGTAAAGAGCAGGCTGCTTCTGCCGCCGTTTTCCCGCCATCGCTGCTCCTTCACGAGATATCCTGCGGTCTCCAGATCACGGATTGCGCGCTCTACCGTTTTTCTGGAAAGTCCCAGTTCTTTTGCGATTGTGCCGATTGCCGGGTAGCATTGTCCCTTTTCATTGCTGCGGTCCTTTAGATACATGTAAACTGCTTTGGCCCGGTGCGGCAGTTCTTTCTCGTAGATTTCTCTGAAATAGCCGATATTTCCTCTCTCCTTTGATTTATCTGTGAATACCGTTAACGGGTATTAGTCAGTCCGTAGAGGCTTTCGGTGCCGTTCTTCTCTGCCGTCATCATCGTCATCCGAATCTTCTAACGCTTCTTTTCTTCTCATGATTTCCTGTTCCAATGCGAATCGATCCACATAAGCAACCTTTCTCACATCTCGTGTCGATGCTTCATACTCTGTGTCGAACTTGATTCCCCATTTCAAGAACAATGGCAGCGTAGTCTGCATTGGATGGCATCCAGTTTTTGCGAGAATAAAGTGTCCCTTCGGCATTGTTTTCAGTTCCTCCGGCATCATCAGCGGACGCCCGATCATCTGGAGACTCTGACTCGGATCGTTCTTTCCCTTTGAGACGGATCCTGCTAACACGGTACGGTTTCCGAGTGCTTTCGAGAGAACTTCCGCGCTCTCTGAGTTCGGTGCAAATCCGCCAAACAGAATATCCTGCCAGTTGTCGATGATGATGCTGGATCCCTCTTTTCCGTAGGTCTTTTCAAACTGTGCAAAGCTCTGGATCATCGGCACATTGCTGATTCGTCTGGAACGGCCAGCGGAAAACATCATTTCCAGGGATTCTATTTTCGGGATCGTTCCGATCTCATCTTCAAACAGGATTACGCGATTTGGCAGCTTTCCATCGTACTCATCCGCAACTACCAGCATCTCCCGGTACATCTGCTGTAAGAACAGGGAAACCATAAAATACTTCGTGGTATCTTCCTCTGGCAGGACAATAAAGACCGCCGATTTCTGTTTGCAGAAGCCTTCTGTGTCCATGGAACTGTCAAAACACAGGATCTGTTCCATCTCGGAATCCAGAAATGCATTGAGACGGCTCATTGCTGTGGAGAGAACCGACGCCATCGCCTTCTCTGCAGAATTTAGTGCAGCTCCCGCAAGCCATTTTGCCTTATGTTCCGACGGGACCTTATCCATCAGCATCTGGAACAGGCTGCGGTTCTTTACCGGCGATGGTGCCATAAGATCCTGAATCAGTTTAAAGACCGACACAATGTGGCGTTGTTCCGGCGGTCAGAATTCTGAAATCAATAAAATCGTCGCTGCCAGCAAACCTTCCGCCGCATCATAGAAAAAGGCATTCTGTCCATAATTTCCAGACTGTCCATCCGAGCAGATGATGGTTTTCGCTGCAATCTTGGCATATTTCTCCGCCTTTGCTTTTGCCGCAAGGTTGCTGGGATCCGCCAGACTCTGATCCGTATATTTGTTAATCAGTGTCAGGATATTATTTCCGTCCGATCGCATGGGATTTCTTAAATCCAGAACAGAAATCTGATATCCGTAGTAGTTCTTCGCGATCCCTGCATAGTTTCGAAGCAGATCCCCTTTTGTATCGGTCGTCACAAAACTCACACCGGACGCACATGCATATTCGATATTGGGGTAGAGAAAGTTTGCCGTCTTTCCGACTCCGGCAGCGCCGATCATGAGACAATGGATGTCCCCTGAGTCCACCAGTGCCGAGATCCGTTTTCCTTGTTTCCGGTATCCAACAACGATTCCCTGAATCTCTGGCCGATGCTCTCCATTCCGCCACAGTTCCGGCTCGTAAGGTACAAACCTGTATGCGCGATTCTTTTTATGTTTGGATTATCTTTCAGAATCTGCATCAGTGCATGTTCTGCCACTCCGCACAGCGCCACGTAGTTATGCTTTTCCCAGTCTTCCTGATAAAGACTGATAAACGAGAGCATATCAATCGGCGCTTCAAACACATATACGATGTTATCCCCACCCGCATAGTGAAAACTGTAGTGCGGGTCCGAACCATCGACGGTTCCTTTGAATGGCTCGCCTTTCGTGTAGGTTCCTCTCTTATGAACATGCCGTGGCATCCCCACCGGATTGTATCCGACAAAAACAACGTTGTGATATTTTTTATCCTCGTAAATCATATCTTTCTTCACAAAGCTCGTTATAATCCTGTGGTCGATGCACCGTGCTTTCATCAGGTACGCATATACACGGCGCATATTTTCATTCTTCTCCGGAAGTACAAACGGTTTCGGAATTTCTTCCCTATATCTCTCACTTGAGCGATACGTCTCGCCCTCTTCCCCATTTAACAACATGGACACTGCCTCGGGAAAACTTTTGCTGTAAAACATCTGGACAAAGTCAATTGCACATCCGCCTTTTGACTCCGCATGATCATACCACCGATTTCCACGAACCGTAATGCTGTGGTCGCTCTTTAAGCGTTTTTCTTTTCCTGACCTTAAGAGTTCTTCTCCATTTCGCATTAAAAAATCTTCCAGATCTACTTCATTGGCACGCTGTTTCTGTTCTTCTGAAAAATACACATAACTCATCCTTCCACCTCCTGATATCCATATGCGTCGTCCGGTTCCCGATCATCCCATTTATGTCCTTGGGCCTGTTTCTTCTCCGACAGTTTTCTTCGGCGTTTCCGGTCGATTCCATAGTGTTTTGCAGATACTTTCCGGTACTCTTCTTCAAAGAGTCTGCCGATTTGGATCATGAGATTTGTGACTGCTGAACCCATTGCTGTATTTGGCACATAATAGAGCTGTTCAACCGCCTCTCTGTCTCCTTCTCCACCTATGTTTTCTCTTTTATTCATAACCACATTATTTTCCAACCGTAGTGCCTCTTGAATCACCATATTTTTTATACTTTTAAACTTAGGATTCTGTGATATCGGAAGCATTGGCTGTCCCTGATTCTGATAACTCTTTATGATTTCATCCTGCCATTTCCCCCATTCGGCATACAATCCACTGATTCGCTCATCTTTTCCCAGAATATCCACAGCCTGATCCACAAGATTCTTGACATCTCGTTTCAGATACCCATATACTTTTTTCCCTTTTGTACGCTTCAGTCGCTTGGAAAGTTGCAGTAAGATTTCTTCCAGTTCTGCATTGAGTGCTGCCTCTTTTAAACGACCATCTTTCGATAAGTCATCAATTAAATCTTGAATATATTCTTTCGATGCTTTTTTCGTTTTCATCTCTGCCCGCGACTGTTCGTCATAAATATGAGCGAAGTCCTGTCTGAAAATATCATGTGCAAGTTCTGACCGCATAGCCTCAATGGATTTCTCTGTCAAAAATCCATCGTTATCTTTTGCCGAGTACACCATCAGGTGCACATGCGGATGATGCCCTTCGTTATGAAACGCCGCATACCACCGCAGATTTTCACTCTTAATTTTCATGTGCCGACACAGCATCGACCTCTTGGATCGAAGAAGAGACTGCCACTGATCCGCATGGTTATATCCCAGACGTTCTGCGTCTCCTCTGCGAAGTGATATCACATGAGTCCATACAGCCCCTTTGTGTCTTGCCACTTCCTCCTGCACCTGAGACAGCACAACGGCCTTTCCCGCATCGGTAAACAGTCCATGTTCCCCGATCCGCTCCACCCGCGGCCGGTTCGCAATATAATCCACATAGTTTTCTCTCTTCCCGATCATATCCACATGCTGTTCCAATGCCCTTGAAATAAACTCCGTCGCGTTTCCTCGTGTCGGCTGCAATAAAAAATCCGTGTATTCCAACATCTCTTTCGATGCCGGTATATCACGGATTAACTGTTTTATAAATTTCTTCTGTGCCTCTGTTGCTGGCAGAAGCTCTTTTGTCCTGTCACACTTCTCCACACCTTCCCGAGTTCCGATGTACCGAACGTAGTTTTCTATTTGGGCGGATGGGGCATCGCGGAGGTAGTGAGAGGTGACGATGAGTTTGGGCATGAGCATTCTCCTTTAATCGAGTAGGAGGCGGTGGCTAACCGCCGTCCTCTCACAGCACCGTACGTACCGTTCGGTATACGGCGCTTTC
>OBXM01000674.1_pt1 | contig 29781 bp, 23 predicted proteins | sample 1538141 | NCBI WGS metagenome assembly OBXM01 (sample SAMEA2580153, study PRJEB22360) | human gut metagenome | biome: human gut; feature: human-associated habitat; material: faeces | place: Denmark | collected 2008/2010 | reverse complement strand
CTGTCCGCTGCCAGTTCCGCTCCATGGCATGCCTGCCGTAAAACTGTATCCAGTCATAGTCCCCATAAAGGAAATCCAGGCAGGCGCTCTGCACCTTTTCAAGCGCCAGGGGACCATTTCCCGTATTCTCAATCTTTACTGCCCTGGTTATGATATCCCAGACCGGAAATACCCCGTATAATAAAGTCACCACAAGCCCGCCGGCCCTGTCCTCAAGGGTGATTTCCAATGTTTCGCAATCCATGTCCCGGCCGCTGTCTATAGCCTGCCCGGCCGTATCCCTGCCCGTGCCGCCGTTTTCCGCCTGATACATGGCCGGAAGTCCCGGCAGGCTGTATTTCCCCTGCTTTATGACGTGGCTGCAGTAGCGCAGGTCACAGCTCATGGAACCGTCCGCCTGTCTCACCTGTAACGCCGTGCTCCTGTAATCCCCGGTTCCAAGGACCGGATATTCCTGCGGAAGGGCGTCCAGGGAATAGGTCCTGTCCTCACCGGCCTCATAGGGATTTCCTGAAAACCCCCGGTCCGCATAGGTAAGGAGGTATTCCATGGACCCCTCTGAGCGGTCCCCGTAATAAAGATGCAGCAGGTACCCAAACCGGTCCACCTTCATCTGGTAGGTCGATTGGATGGTATGTATGGTAAATAGCCGTTGTTCTTCCTGATATAGGATTGCCATTGTCTGTCTCCTTTTATATGTCTATTTTCCGCCTGTCATGGCAATGCCCTCAATAAACTGCTTCTGGAACACCAGGTACAGGATGACCATAGGTATCATGGCCAGCATGGAACCTGCCATAAGGACCGGATAGTTGGTGGTGAACTGGCCCCTTAGGGTAGAAAGGCCGGCCGACAGCGTCATCATGTTGATATCCGTGTTGGCAATCAGAGGCCACATCAGGTCTGCATAGGCAAACACTGCGGTGAAAATGGTCAGGGCTGCCATGGATGCCTTGGTGAGGGGCATCATTACCTTTGTAAAGGTCTGCCATTTGGTGCATCCGTCCAGGTAGGCGGCTTCGCCCAGTTCATCGGGAATCCCCATGTAAGCCTGGCGCAGGAAAAAGGTCCCGAAGGCGCTGACCAGTCCAGGGAATACCAGTGCAAATATGCTGTTGGTCAGCCCCATTTTCGCCAGCATCTGGTACTGGGGAATGATGAATATCTGGGACGGCAGCATCATCTGCATGATGACCAGTGAGAACAGCAGGTTCTTTCCCCTGAACTTAAGCTTGGCAAATGCAAATCCGGCCGCGGATGAGAATGCCACTGCGCAGATTACCCTGAAAAGGATCAGAAGGACGGTGTTGGTATACAGTTTTATGAAAGGGAGTGCGATTAATGCCTTCTCGTAATTGTCTGCAAGCCATTCCTTTGGCAGGATCGTGGGCGGTATCTGCACGCTTTCACCGGCTGATTTAAAGCTGGTAAGAAGCATCCACAAAAAGGGGAATATCATCAGCACGGCCCCTGCCCCCAGCATGGCATAGACGAGTATGGTATTAATCCTGCGGCTTTCTTGGTATGATTTCATGGAATCTCCTCCTTATTTATCTCCTAAACCTCATAGTTAACCCATTTTTTCTGTCCCCAGAACTGCAGGGCCGTAATAATGCCGATTAATACCACGGTCCAGATCACGATGGCCGAAGCATATCCCCGGTTCCCTGCCACAAAGGATTCCCGGTAGAACAGATACATCAGGGACTGGGCGCTGGTCAGGGCGGGATTGGTCTGGTCCACCATCATGTAAATCAGGTCGTAGACCTTGATGGAGGCCATCAGCCGCATGAATAATACCACAAACAAGGTGGGGCTTACCATTGGCAGGGTAATCTTGAAAAACTGCTGTATCTTTGTGGCCCCGTCCAGGCTGGCCGCCTCATAATAGCTCTTGGAAATGTTCTGGATTCCGGACAGGAGCAGGATGGCATCATACCCCACGGCGCTCCATATGGCTACCACGGCGCAGGCAGGCAGCACCAGTCCAGGCGTGGTAAGCCAGCTCACCTTTGTTCCGATGATCTGGTTGATGATGCCGTACTCCGCATTGAAAATCCATTTCCACACCATTGCGATGGCTGCCGGGGCAACTACCATGGGCAGGAAATAGATGGCCCGGAAGGCGGATTTCCCCTTAATCTTTGCATTCAGCAGCACGGCTGCCAGCAGGGACAGGAACACGCCAATAGGCACGGTCAGGATGCAGAAATAGATGGAGTTCCATGTTGCTTTCCAGAATTCCTTACTTGCAAACATCTGCTCATAATTCTGGATTCCCGTGACTTCATAAATCCCAAAGGGGTGGGTGGTTGAAAAGCTCAGCACCAGTGTCTGGATGAATGGATATACATTTAATACAATCAGTCCTATGATGGTGGGCGCAACCAGCAGGTAGCCCCATTTTGCGTCATCTGTCAAAATATGTTTCTTTCCCATATCTTCCTCCATTTTTAGAGAGTTTCCATAATCAGCGTCAGGGTATGTCCCCTTCCATTACGGCGCCTTTGCCTCATCTACCAGCTTCTGCATGGCCGCAAGCCCCTCATCCAGGTCCACCTCGCCGCTGTATATCTTAAGCAGGGCATCATTGATCTGCGTCTTCCAGTTGGGTCTTGATGCATTGTTCACGCTCTGTACCCCATAGGGGAACATATCCACGCATTTCTGTACGTCCAGCTTGTAATCAAACTGGCTGAAGGCCTGTACCCAGGTGTGTTCCAGCCCTTCATAGGCCGGGATGGCTGCCCCTGACAGCCCCTGGGCCCTCTGCCCCTCCTCAGAACCGGCGAATTTCAGGAAATCCTTTGCATGTTCCAGCTTCTTCCCCTTTGCCCCGGTGGCATAACACAGGCCGTTGGAAATGGTTGCCCTGCCGTCCCCGTTTAAAGGGTCCGGGCATTTGGGCAGCACCGCCACATCCCATTTTCCTTCCATGTCCTTATTATTCTCCATCATGGACATCAGGTTCCAGTTGCCTTCCAGGTACATGGCGCCCTGCCCAGATATGAAGGCGGTTCCGGGATTGGTTTCTGCAAAATACTTCTGGTCTGGGCACCATGGTTCTTTCTGTAAATGAATGTAAAACTCCATTCCTTTCCTTGTGGCCGGGTCCATGAAACCTGCTTTTGTCTTATCCTCATTCAGGATATGGCCGCCTGCCTGGTACACAAAATTCCAGTACCCCAGCTGCTCATCCGCATATGCCATGAAGCCGTATTTCCCTGTTTTATCATAAATCGCCGCGGACGCCTCTGTCAGGTCGTCCCTTTTGCAGGAATCATCCGGATAGGCAAGGCCGGCATTGTCAAACATTTCCCTGTTATATACAAGGCACACCGTATCCTTGTCCTTTGGCACCCCGTAGATGCGTCCGTCCGACCCCTTTGCATTGTTCAGGGATATTTCTGAAAAATGTTTTGTGTAGTAATCCGGGTCCTCCTGATCATAAAGGTCTGTCACATCCGCCAGCTTTCCATAGTCAGCATATTTAAGGATCTGGTTGGTATGCATCCAGAATATATCCGGCAGCTGGTTGGATTCAGCCGCAGCATCCAATTTGGTCCAGTATTCATCCCAGCTGGTCACCTGGACGTCAATCACCACATCCGGATTCCGGTCCATGTAGGCTTTGGCCACGGACTCCATTCCGTTCCTCTGGGCCGTATCCCATATCTGGAAAGACAGCTTCACCTTCCCGTCCCCTGTTTCTCCTGCCCTCTGGCACCCTGTGACCATGGCTGCGGCCAGCAGTGAGGCTGCTCCGAATGCAAGACACCATTTTAACGTTTTGTGCATAGTGTTCCCCCTCTTATACCTGCGTTTTTCAATTTAAATAAACCATTTTGTTGCCTTTATTTCCCTGTTTCTTTCTGTTAATCTTATGATATCACGTTGTTTTCTCAGGGTAAATGTTCTGTTAATGCCGCTTATATACCCAAATGCTATTTTTGTGTTTATAGGTTGATATAGGGAAGCATTTGGGTATATAATGAAATATAAGCAATATTGATCCAGGCTGTTTCCGGCATGACTGGCTGGTAATGATACCAAAGGAGGAGCCCCATGAGCAATGTCCTGTTTTCCATTTTCCCCAATGAACGTTTTGTGGACCTGGGTTTATACCAATATGGCTGGGAGCAGTGTGAACCCCTGCATTCCTATGGCCCTTATGCGCGCAACCACTATCTGTTCCACTATGTGATATCAGGGGCCGGGACCCTGATGTCCACGGATTCCAAAGGCATGACCAATACCTATCACATCAAAAGCGGGGAAGGGTTCCTTATCCACCCAAAGCAGGTTAACACCTACAGCGCGGACAAGGACCATCCCTGGGAATACACATGGCTGGAGTTTGACGGACTCAGGGTGAAAGAGGCCCTGGAGCTGGCTGGGCTTACCATGGACAATCCGGTCTACCACTCCAATGCAAGGGATTTAAGCCTGGAACTAAAGAACGAGATGCTCTACATCGCCAACCATTCAGACCAGTCGCCCTTCCACTTAATCGGGCACCTGTACCTGTTCCTGGACTATCTCACCCGCTCCTCCTCATCCAGGAGAATGATGCGCGGCGGGAAGCTTCAGGATTTTTATATCCGTGAAGCCACATCCTTTATAGAGCAGAATTTCCAGAATGATATTTCCGTGGAGGACATCGCTGCCTTCTGTAATCTGAACAGAAGCTATTTCGGCAAGATATTCCGTGACGCAGTGGGCAAAAGCCCCCAGGAATTCTTAATCAGCTACCGCATGACCAAGGCCGCGGAACTGCTGAAGCTGACAGAGCTGACCATAAAGGACATAGGCAATGCCGTGGGTTATCCCAGCCAGCTTCATTTTTCCAGGGCCTTTAAGAAAACCTACGGCATATCCCCAAGGGAATGGCGTTCGGAGAATAAGATTGCATCCGGGGCAGGGAAGGGGTAGATGGGGGGATAGCCATGTATGGGATTTGGGGATGTATGACAAAAGGACCGCTGCCTTTTGATAAGCAGCGGTCCAGGTACAATCCTATCTTTTCCATGGGATGATCCTTTATCCCATATAATCCTATATGCATTGAATCTTGCCTAATGAAATCAGATCCCTGGTATCCTTGTGGAAAATACATACCTTGGTGCCGGAAAAATCCACCTTAACCTCTTCCCCTTCCGAAAAGTTAATGCTGCCAAATACCACGGACCTCAGGTTTGTCCCCATACATTCTACAATCACCGTGGTTTCCATTCCATAAGGAAAGGAGGATATGACCTTTGCCGGGATTTTCCCCTCTTCTTTGATAATCACATCTTCCGGCCGTATGCCCACAATGACATCCGGTCCCTGGGACCTCAGCCCTCTTTCATCCCCGGCCTCTGTCAGAAACCGGATTCCAGCCCGCTGTAACTCAAGATGGCCGGACCCTGCATCCATTTGAAAATCCACGAAATTCATGGCCGGATTGCCAACAAAGTCAGCCACGAACACATTCGCCGGCTCCGCGTAAAGTTTCAGCGGCGGCGCATACTGCTGGAGTACGGCCGTATTCATCAGGCAGATGGAGGTGGATAACGCCATTGCCTCTAACTGGTCATGGGTTACATACACAAATGTGGCATTGGATGTGCTGTGCAGGCGCTTCAATTCCGTCCTCATTTCCAGCCTTAGCTTGGCATCCAGGTTGGACAGCGGCTCGTCCATCAGAAGGATCTGGGGACTGGCAGCCAGCGTCCTTGCAATAGCCACCCTCTGCTGCTGTCCGCCTGACAGTTCTGAAGGATACCGTTCCAGGAAGGGCGTAAGCTGCAAAAGCACACACAGTTCCTCCACTTTGTCCTTAATATCCTTTTTTTCCCACTTCAGGTTTTCCAGCCCAAAAGCAATATTCTTATACACGGTCATATGGGGCCAAAGGGCGTAATTCTGAAACAGGAAACCTACGCTCCTCTCATTAGGCGGCACGTCAATTCCCTTTTCAGCTGAAAACACCAGCCGGTCCCCAATCCATATCTCGCCCTCCGTAGGCGTCTCTAAGCCTGCAATCATCCGCAGCGTGGTGGTTTTGCCACAGCCGGAAGGGCCCAGCAGGGAAATGAAGCTGTTAGCCGGTATCTCCAGGTCCAGGTGGTCTACTGCCACTGACTTTCCATAGCGCTTTGTTATATTACTTAAAACAATACTGTTATCTGCCATTTTATCAACCCCCTATACCAGAATCAATGGATGCTCCGGTCAATTTATTCACAAGTGCGTTCAATGATATTACTATAATGACAATCAAAAGAGTAATTGCATTGGCAAACTGTTCATAACCCTTTTGATTGTACATGAACAGCAGCGTCGTAAGCAGCACGGAGCCCGGCGTATACAAAAGCACGAACAGCTCCATTTCCCTTGTACAGCTGATAAATGGCAGGAGGTATCCTGACATGATGCTGGTCTTCTGGATGGGGATAAGGATACGGCACATCCTTTTGTACCAGGGAACTCCCATTATCATTGCCGATTCCTCCAGTGTTGCGCTGATCTGGAACATGGAGTTCAGGCCGGACCTGGAAGCCATGGGCAGGTATTTCACAACGCCTATGAGTACCAGAAGGGCGTAGGATCCATACAGTGCCGGAATCATTCCTCTCCTGGTGGAAAACATGGACAGGTAAATGGCGGAAAGGGCGATGCTGGGAATCAGATACGGCAGGAATGTCAGGCTGTTCACGGTGGAGGACAGTTTCGTCCCCCATTTCCTGGCAATACCGTATCCTGCCAGACATCCCACGGTACCTGCTCCAAGGGAACAGCACAGGGCCAGCAACAGGGTATTCTTTAATGCCTTCCAGAAGGTGGGATTTCTGAATATACCGGAAAACCCGATTCCCGCGTCCTCTGCAATCCAGTAACGCAGTGTAAAGTTAGACAGCGAGTAATCACCCTTTACCTGGGTAAGGGACTCGGTTGCAAAGCTCATAAAGGGCAGCAGCGTCACAGCAACAACAAAAACCACCACTGCGGCGCTGATTATCCTGCGCCCTCCCCGCAGCCTGGTAAGTGATACGTTGGAGCTTTTGCCTGAAACCGTTGTGTAGGATTTCCTGGTCCCAAGCATCTTCTGATTCAGGTACAATATGGAGAAACTTAAGACCAGCATCACAACCGCATATACATAACCACGTCCGGGATTGGTGCCGTTGAGATAGCTGTACATCTTTGTGGCCAGCGTGTAAAAGTTAACGGGCAGCCCCAGAAACTGGGCCGTGGAGAACACACTGAGCCCGGATGCGAATACCAGGAGTATGGTGGACAGCACAGCCGGCTTCACAAGAGGCAGTGTTACCCTTGTAAATATACGCAGGCGGGAGGTTTTAAGGATCTGTGCCGCTTCCTCCAGATTAGAATCCATATTCTTAAGGATTCCGCCAATCAGAATGTATGCATAAGGAGCATAGTGTAGGCCTGTCACAAGCACAATGGGAAAAAAACCATACGCGAACCAGTTGGGGGTGGCCACCCCTGTCACGGACTCAAAGATTCCGGTGGTCCCACCAATCAGGCTGTTTTTAAAAAAGTTTGTCCATGCAATGGCCAGCGTCCATCCCGGCATGATATACAGGAACATGAACAGCGTGGAACAGATTTTTTTGCAGTACATATCGGTCCTTATGATCAGCCATGCAAACATTCCGCCCGCCACGATTGCGATGATGCAGGAAAACACAGCACACATAAGGGAATTCATGAGAGGGATGACAAAGGTGGAATAAACCTCTCCGGATGCAAATGTCTTGGTCCAGTGATACAATGTATATGAGCCTGCTGCTTCGTGGACCCTGTTAACTTCCGAGGTATGGACAACCAACGTATCCTTGAATATATAGATCAATGGAACAATAACCAGATATATCAGACAGATAAGCAAAACCAAAAGAATGATGTTATGGGGTCTGCGCAGGAAATTTCCGGCTTTTCTAGCTTTTACTTTCAATCAACTCACCTCTATTGTAAAATAGAATGGATATAAATACATCATATCCATCCTATTTTAAGATTAACGCAGCAACCCAGGCTGCATCCGGTTAACGTAATGTCTCAATAAAATCTTCCACATCCGCACGGTGATTGACCAGGTAATCCGGGTCATCCAGTACGATATTGTCCTTTACTTCGTCAAAGCTGTAATCCGTGGCATGGACATTGGCCGGATTGGCGGAAAATCCACCATAATAATCATTAAACGCAGCCCATCCATTTTCGCTCAGCAGCCACTCAGAGAAAAGTTTGGCAGCGTTGGGGTGCTGGCAATTATTAAGGACAATGGAATAAACAGGATATGCATAACCTCCCACCGGGTTGCATGAGGACAGGTCATAACTCAGCTTGATTCCCTTATCTTCCTGTGTGCTGAATCTCTGTGTGCTGAAATATCCGACCCATGTATCGGACTGCCCCAGAGCGCCTACAGTGGTCGCCGATGTGGTATCGGAGGTGGTCAGGAGGACGCCGTTCTGGAACATCATCTTAATGAACTCCCATCCCGCATTATCCGTTGTCAGGGTTATATCTTTTCCAAAGTACTCCTTATATGCATCTGCCAGCCTTGCCGCATACTTGTCAGATGTAAGCATGGTCAGCATATCAAAGTTAACCCCCTCGCTGGAAGGATCTTTCATGGTGAACAGTCCCTTATATTCCGGGTCGGCAATGCGCCACAGGTTCGTGAGCCATCCTTCCCCGACCAATTCATCATTATACATGAAACTCTTTGTGTCATAATACCAGATCAGGGCAGTACAATCATCGTTGCCCACTATCTCGCCCACACGGGGATCGGACCAGTTCATGGCATATCCGGTATCCACCAGTTCCGCCATTACACGGTAGGTATCCTGGGCGCATACTAAGTCTGCACTTACAGCACCGGACTGGCATTCCGAGGTAATCTTCTCAATCATCTCTGTTTCGCCCAGCTGTGTAAACTCCACCTTAATCCCAAACTCTTTTGCAAACCGGTCTGCTGCATCCTGAAGGTATGAATTGGCGCCGTAAAATACAAGGGTCCCCTCTTCCTTTGCAGCAGCAACCAGATCATCATAGCTCATCCCATCCCCCTGTCCGGATGATGCACCGGAAGCGTCAGCGGCTTCTGGCTCTGATGCCTCCCCGCCTTCTTTTGCCTCTTCCTTTGCAGCTTCTGTCTCCATTTTTCCTTCCGTCCCGGCTGCAGCCGTGGTATTTCCAGAACCTTTGCACCCGCTTAATGCACCCCCTGCCAGTACCACCGCCATCAGTCTGTTTCTTCTCATTGTATATTCCTCCTCCTCATATTCCGATTTTACTTCGGAAACCAACATTACCAGTACACGGCCGCACGGTTCCCCGGCAATGGTGCACTATAGTTTCATATCTGATAAAAACTCCAGCATATCCGTATTCTTCTCCTGTACGACTGCCTGGACTTTTTCATCCTTAGCCAATACATCCAGCAATGCCTCGGCCACAGCCATCTCACACAGATGACTGTAATTCCTGTAAAAATCAAACCGTGAAAAATCCCCCTTGGATTCAATCACATAATCAGCCAGTTCAGCCAGTGATGAATTCTTATACGCGGTAATGGCTATTACCTTAAGACTCCTCTGTTTTGCCAGGGCAACACCGTCTATGACGCTTTTGGTTGAGCCGGACTGGGAAACCGCAAGCACCAGGTCGCTGCTGCCAGCCAGGTTAATCTGGTTCATGTAATAGTCGGCCACGCCGCTGAAGGTGCATTTAATCCCCAGCCTTCCAAGCCTAAATCCAATATGTTCAATAATCGGAGTGGTATTGCCGGAAGCAATCAGATGGACCTGGTCGCAGCTCCTTAACAGATCCACGCACCGGTAAACAATATCCGGATTAATGTTATCCGCAATATTCAGCATGGTTTTTGAATATTCCCGGAACACATCCCCCACGCTGTTCACCGTATTCACCGTCTCATTATTCTGATATCTTACCAGTTCCTTGGAAAGGGACATGCGGAACGGCCAATATCCTTTAAACCCCACATGCTGGCACATCCTCACCACGGTCGCCTCACTTACATCACTTGCCATGGCCAGGTCCTTTACCGTAAAATCAACTACTTTTGCAGTATTCTTCAGTACATAATCCGCCAATTTCCGCTCTGTGGGGGAAAGGCTTTCATACTGGGCCTGTATATTTTCTATTGCAGATAGTTCCGTCATAAACAGCCTCCTTTTTTACAATCATATATCCTGCTCCTGCCATTATACTAGAACCTGCACAAGGTTCTCAACCTGTTTTCGACATAAGGCAGAAGTCTGGAATGGATATATTCCGGCATATGGATGATTTTTACAGAATCCATATTCCCTTTATTGTCGGAGACATACTGTTCCATAGCCTGATAATATGTCCCAAGGAATTCCGTACCCAGGTTAAATTTACTGATTCCTTTTGAAAATGCTGTCAATAGCTGGTCGTCCGGTATGCCGCTTCCACCGTGCAGTACCAGAGGGACCTTTGTGACCGATCGTATCTCCTCCAGCCTCTTTATATCAAGATGCGGCGTATCCCGGTATTCCCCATGGGCGTTGCCAATGGACACCGCCAGGGAATCCACCCCGGTTTCCCTGCAGAACCGCTCTGCGGCGTCCGGCTTTGTGTACAGGTCCGTCCTGGAATTATCAGAAGCAGAAGCCTCCCCCACATGTCCAATCTCCCCTTCCACAACCGCACCCAGCCCATGGGCTGCCTTTACCACATCCCCGGTTACCTCAATATTCCTTTCCAGCGGATGGGCCGATCCATCCATCATCACGGATCCAAAACCACAGTGGATTGCGTTCAGGACCGCTGCTTTGGAATATTCGTGGTCCAGGTGCAGGCCAATGGGCACTGCAACTTCTCCGGCCAATTCCCTTACCATCCCGGCAAATCCCCTTATGCCCGTGGTCTTCTGGACTTGGACGTGTTCCGGATACAACATGATGATGGCCGGTGTATTGGATGACTGGGCCGCATATACAACCGCCCTGGCCATATTATAGTCCTGACAGATAAATGCAATAGCCGCCGTATTGCTCTCCCTGGCCATTTGTAAAATATTACTTACCTTCTCATACATTCCTGTCTTCCCTCCCTTCCGATGACGTTTCCCCTAAACCGGCAGCGGCCCCTGCATCCATATGCCCATATGCCAGGACAGGCAGCAGACCGCCTGCAAAAAAGTCCCCCAGCCCAACCGTGGTCGGCCTGTCCGCAAACTCCAGATCCTTACATGGAACGCAGCAGGCCAATGGATCTGAATCCGTCACCTGCCGGCAGAATTCCTCCCCTTTTGCATCCACCTTCCATGTGCGGATACATCTGTATTCTTCCATCCCAAAATCATCCCCATGAACATATCTTGCTGATGCAAGCAGGATCCCGCTTTCCAGGGCATCTTTCAAATCCCGGGCGCCGGTCCCATATGCAAGGGCCCATACATGGGTATGTATGATAAGAAACGGAACCTGCAGGCACCGGTATACACATCTGACTGCATCCATGACCATCACCGGGTCAAGGATCTGTATCTTATGCCCCACATACTCCTGCAATTCATCCTCATTCATGCTTATGATGTCCAGGACCGGGGCCAGCCTCTTATGCACCATCCGGCGGAGTTCCTTGTCGATATAGCACCCATCCTCCAAAACCACGGCAGCACTGTCCCTTAGGCCGTTTAATATATCAAATACCGTATCCAGCCGGTCCGTGAGCACGGATTCATCCAGCACCTCGCTGAAGCATGAGAGAAGGAATACATCCGAATCCTGGGCCATGTAACGGGCATTTTCTGCTATCACCATCTCCATGCTGTCCTTATCCCGTGATATGAGTATCCTGTTATGACAGGGAACGGTAAAATCAATGTCATTGGCCTGGATATGTACGCCGGACGGGTACTGGAGGATGATATGGGGATATACTTTATCAGGATCCGGCCCGTTTCCTGAATAGGATGTAATGCCGGGCGGAAGCAGGTTTTCAATGTACCGGTTAAGGCAGCACATCCCAAGGGTGCTTTCATATCCTATTTTCCGTATTGCGATGGCTGCCCTGGCAGCCGTCCCCCCAATGGTCGTCCTATATGTGAATTCCTCTGCGAAATCATTGCATATCCGGAAATCATCCGGTATGATTTCACAGCCCGTGCCCTGTCTCATACACATAAGGATTTCAATCATCAAATCCTTCATGGATGCTATCTGTTTTCTTTTAGTAAGCCCGCTGTCATGGATATCCCATTCCCTTATCAGGCGTTCCATAACAGAAAGGTCCCACTCCAGCTCATAATCCACACATGCATGAAATCCTAATGCAATCTTCCTCTTCCCGATTCTGTCAATATCCTTATCCCGGTTCCTTCCAATATCCCTGTCCATGCCCCTGTCCATGCCCCTGCCCACATTCCTGCCCACATTCCTGCCCACATTCCTGTCCATGTGCCTGACCCAGGTCAGCGGTACAGGGGTGCTTTCCCTGCGGAATGGAACAGCTGGATTTTCTGCGCTACAACCTGTCTCAAAGTGTCAATACAGGGAGGGTAGATTGCATTGGGTTCCCTTAAGGACCGGTCAGCCAGGACTTCCCTGCATTTCTCATAAAATGGCGCCTTAATGTCACTTGATATATTGACTTTATTGATTCCATGGCACACAGCCATCTCAATCTCACTGTCCGGGTTAGATGAACCGCCGTGAAGCACCAGCGGCACCTCTGCGGCTTTCTTGATTTCATCCAGTATATCAATCCTTAGCTTTGGCTCAAATCCTTTGGGATACAGCCCATGGCTGGTTCCAATGGCAACAGCCAGGGCGTCAATCCCTGTTTCTTCAATGAATCGTTTGGCATCCTCCGGATCCGTATAGTGAATCTCATTCATTCCTGTTTCAATGGAATCCGTATTGCCGATCGTACCTAATTCCCCTTCCACGGATACATAATCCGCCGCCGCATGCGCTGTCCCGCAAACCTTTTTGCAAAGTGCGATATTTTCCTCAAACGGCAGCAGCGACGCATCAATCATGACAGATGTAAAGCCCAGGCTGATAGCCTTCACGCAATCCTCATAGGATCCGCCATGGTCCAGATGGATACACACGGGTACCGGTGCATGATTTGCCTCATCAATCACTGCTTTGATAAAGGAATTCTGTACAAATGATAGTTCATCCGGATGGATGGCCACAATAACCGGCGAATCCTGGGCAATTGATTCCTGTATTACCCCGGTTAGGATCATATTGCTGGATGTGTTAAAGGCCGGTACTGCAAAGTTATTCTCTTTCGCAACTGCCAAAATGTCTTTCATGTTTACAAGCATCTCTTCTGCCCTCCTGATTGTCCCTGACTGTAAATGGTAATTTGTTTTCTTAGCTTTATTATATTGCTTTGAAATAAAATGTCAATATATTTCTGTAATGAAATTTCTTTTCAGTTAATATACTGAAATTATTCTGTCAAATTTGTGCACAACTACGAAATACATCCCCCCTTCGTAAAATATGCCTAATGATGAAGCAACACAATAAAACCCATATGGATCACAAGGCATCAGACCGCACACGGGCGCAGCAGGACTATTTCTGAGCACAGTAAAAAGACAGATGGGAATCTGTCTCCTTCTGCATGATGATTAAGGTTTAAGGAAAAAGGCGAATCGCCAGAAATTTCAGATTTATTCTCTTAACTAAGAATACCCCTTACAATCCCAGCCAGCTCCTCCGCCCCCGCGGCCGTGAAATCAGGGGTAATCCCGCTGCCTGCGCCAAGACGGCTGTCCGGATGGTCATCACGGCCAGGGACCGCATGATGCCTGCGGTTAAACCAGACCGCCTTCCAGCCTGCCCTCTTGGCCCCGGCAACGTCATTGGCAAATGAATCCCCGATATAGTATATGTGCCCAGCATCCAGGCCCAGGGCTTCCTGCACCTTCCTAAATGTGCGGATATCCGGTTTTGCCGCCCCGATTTCAGCCGAGATGAACACATGGCTCTCCTCTATCCACTGTCCCAGTCCCAACACGCGGATTTTATCCCGCTGGTGTACGGAGGGGCCATTGGTCAAAAGCCCCAGAAGGGCGCCTTCTGCCTGAGCCGCTGACAGGATTCCCGCCATGCCGGGGAGAAGTTTAATCCTTTCCTGGTACGTCCCGTATGCGTGCTGGAGCCGGAGCGCGTCCCGGGGGTCCAGATGTAGGCCAAGGTCGGCAAATGCATGGACCAGCCGGTAAACATACATATCCTCCATTGCCATCCGGCCGGATTCGGACTGGTTGAAAACAAGCTCGCTGTAGTACCTGCTGCGTACAAACAGGCGTTCATAATCCGCCCTGAAATCCGTTCCCAGCACCTGACCGCAGGCCAGCCGGAAAGGCTCCAGCTGGTCATATAAGGTGTCGTCCACATCAAATAATATGGCTGTCATATCCCGTATCACTCCTTCAGCCGTCCAAGCTCCTTTGCCGCCTCCTCAGGCAGCATGTCAATCAGGCTGTTCCGCTTCAGCTGGGGCTTGTCCAGGTATTCTTCCCGCAGCATGACCTTCACCCGTTCCAGGTCTTCCCATAGTTCCCTTGCAGATACCAGGCGGCAGCCCTGGCCGCGGATGATAATCTGTTCCAGCCCATCGGAGGTGGCCACGGAAACATCATGACGGCGGGCATTTTCATGTGCAAACTTCTCAATATACTGGTCGGCTGTTTCCGCCTCTTTTGTGTATACCACATGGATGTTATGGTAATCCAGGATTTCGGTTGCATGTCCCTTCACCCGGTATGCGTCAAATACCACAATCAGGCTGCACTTTTTCACGGCCTGGTAATTGCACAGCAGGTCCATGAGCCGTCCCCTGGCGCCCTCCATATTATCCTTTGCCAGGACGTTCAGTTCCTCCCACGCATAGATGATGTTGTAGCCGTCCACCAGGAGATATTCTTCCTGAGGCGCCTGTTTTGCCGCCCCCATGGTAGGTGCGTGTCTCCGGGGGATTAAAGCTTCTGCGGCTGCCGCCCTTTCCCGGTATCCCGGTTTTCTGGCGTGCCTTATCCCGGCTGTTGGCATAAAAAGTCCGGTTTAATATGGCGTCTATTTCTTCTGTCCCCAGCCATATTTCCTCCTTGAGGGAGCCTTCCGGCATGGTCTTGGCAGGTCCGTCCTCCTGATTCGGCCCCTGTTCCAGCCGTTCCTTTAAAATACCGCTGTCCACATGCATATACTCCTTCACATGGTCCCAGCCAACCACAAAACCCGCGCCGTGGGCACAGAACACAGACCCCGTCGGATTATCCGTGTCCCGCTCCGGGTCATATCCAATGCGTTCCATGACCGCTTCCGTATCATGGCATGGTTCATACCCTTTCATGGTACATGTAAGCTTTCCGCATCCTTTTGTATAGGCGGTCACTTCTGTCTGGTAATCTCCCATGGCTGCCACAGGCGCGCTTCCTGTGAGCACTGCCATCCCTGATGAACTTTGGGCAATGGAGCACGTGCCGGACCGTTTTTCTATATCCGTCATGGCCCGTCCAATGGAGGTGTCCGGGATTTCCAGCCGGAATTCATACCATGGCTCCAGCAGGATGCTGTCTGCTTCCATCAGCCCCTGCCTCAGCGCCCGGTAGGTTGCCTGGCGGAAATCCCCGCCCTCCGTATGCTTTATGTGGGCCCGGCCCGCCACCAGTGTAATCCGCATATCGGTAATGGGCGGGGGAGCCGGTCAGGACGCCTTTATGGACTTTTTCCTCCAGATGGGTGAGTACCAGGCGCTGCCAGCTGCGGTCCAGCACATCCTCGCTGCACCGGGCGGCAAACTGAAGCCCGCTTCCCCTTTCCCCTGGTTCCAGCAGCAGATGGACCTCGGCATAATGACGCAGGGGTTCAAAATGCCCCACGCCTTCCACAGACCCGGCGATAGTCTCTTTATAGACTATATTGCCTGTCCCAAATTCCACCTCGACCCCAAACCGCTCCGCTATCAGGCTTTTTAATACCTCAATCTGCACCTCGCCCATGAGCTGGAGCTGGATCTCACCCAGGTGTCCGTCCCACACCACATTCAGCTGCGGGTCCTCCTCCTCCAGTTCCTTAAGTTTCGGCAGCATCACGGCCCTGTCACAGCCCGGCGGCAGTTTTACCTCATAGGTAAGGACCGGTTCAAGCACAGGCTCCATGGAAGCCGCCTCCGCACCAAGCCCCTGGCCCGGAAAGGTCCGCGTCAGGCCGGTTACCGCACAGATACTTCCAGGCCCGGCCTCTGCAACAGCCTCATACTTTTCCCCGGAATAAATGCGGATCTGATTTACCTTTTCCTCCCAGCAGGCCCCGTCCTGGCTCCCGGCCCCGGACGGGGCAGGCCCTCCGGCCTTGTTACCGGAAACATCCGTCCTGCCTGTCCCTGGCCCAGTGAGCACGGACTTCACCTTCAGGCATCCTCCGGTTATCTTCATATGGGTCAGGCGGTTCCCCTGGTCGTCCCTGGATATCTTGAATATCTTTGCCCCGAAGGTTTGCGGATACTCCGGGACCGTTCCATATCGTATGATACCTCCCAGCAGTTCCTCCACGCCCTCAAGCTTTAAGGCAGAGCCAAAGCAGCAGGGAAACAGCCTGCGCCCGCAGACCAGCCGCCGGATTGTCTCCTCCGCCACCTCCCCGGTCTCCAGGAAATGTTCCAGCGCCGCCTCATCGCACATGGCCACCTGCTCCATGAAATCCTGTGTTCCTGTTTGGGAAAAATCCACACAGGAATCATCCAGCCTGGTCCTGATTTCACTTAACAGAGCATCGCGGTCCGTTCCGGCCTGGTCCATCTTATTAATAAACAGGAATGTGGGAATCCTGTACTTTGCAAGCAGACGCCACAAGGTCACGGTGTGGCCCTGAATCCCGTCGCTGCCGCTGATGACCAGGACAGCATAATCCAGTACCTGAAGGGTCCGCTCCATCTCAGCTGAAAAATCCACATGGCCCGGCGTGTCTAACAGGGTGACGGGAATCCCCTCCCACGTCAGCCTTGCCTGCTTGGAAAATATGGTAATCCCCCTGGCCCGCTCCAGGGCATAGGTATCCAGAAATGCATCCCGGTTGTCCACCCTCCCAAGCCTGCGGATGCTTCCCGCAAGATATAAAAGCGCCTCGGACAGCGTGGTTTTCCCCGCATCCACATGGGCCAATATTCCTAGTACAAGGGGTGTTGGCTGATTACACATACACTGTTCTCTCCGGCAGGACGCCGTCAATCCTTTCACTGCCCGGAGCAATCTGCTTCCGGCCAAAGTAATGGACTGCCGTGGCAGTCCTTTCATCTTCCTCTATTAGGCATTATGGGTTATTGTAACCGAAATGTTTGATTCTTCCTATAGTTTAGCTTATTTTTTTATGGGGCGCAATGATTTTGTGGGAATTTTCATATCCCGGAGCTGTCCGCCTGGCTTTCTTCGTAGGCGTCAATGGCGTCAATAATGTTCCGGATATGCTGCTTCATAAGCCGGCGGGCCTTCTCCTCGTCGTGTTCGGCAATGGCTTTGTAAATGTTCCAGTGGTCACTGGGCTTTTCCACTGAGGAAGCGTTGATGATACACTCAATCTCCGGTGAGAAATCCCGGTCCGTCCGGACCATCCGCACCACCATCTCCAGCACGGAATTCCCTGAAGCCCTGGCTATTTCCACATGGAACGGCCCATCTGTAGCCGCCATGCTCCGGCCCTCATCCGTCAGCCGGACCATCCTGGCCACCACCTCATGGATTGCCCGGATGTTCTCTTCCGTGGCGTTTCTTGCAGCCAGGGCCGCTGCCTCCGGCTCAATGATTTCCCGGGTTACCAGCACATTGCGCAGCTGCCTTCCGCTCCCATCCCGCAGCACTTCCATCACGTCTGCTACGGCCTTGACCTGCTTTTGTCCGGCTGCCAGCTCCTTCATCCGGTCAGAGCCCTTTTTTGTCATAACACGGCCCCGGGAACGTCCGTTGTACCGTTCACAGCACAAATAGCCCTTTTGCTCCAGCCGCCGCAAATGCCTGCCAATGGTAGCCTCGCTAAGCGCCAGGTCCTTCCGGTTGGCAAAGGTTTCAGCAAGAAAGCCGGCGCCCACGGGCTCCCGGCATTCTGACACTGCCTTTAGCAGCAAATATTCCACATCCTCCGCATAGTAATTGCCCATCTGTATCCTCTCTTTGCAAAATATAATATTCCCTGTCATATCAGACATCACTGACACAGCAGGAAACGTCCCCCCACCGGCTGCTGGTATTGCTGATATTATACAATAATCCGCCAGATTAGTCCACTGGATTTTCCGGAGGACCACCCCGGATTCCATCAGCCGGCAGCCATTCAGGCAGCGCGGTGTTTCTTATAAAACAGATTCTGGTTGGACGCGTTCAGGTACAGGCCTGAGAACACCACTGCCATACACAATACCTGATTGAAGGTGACGTGTTCCCCCAGGATAAGGGCCGCCGTAAGGATTGTGATGGGGCTGATGCCATTGAGGAATGCAGCCGACGCCGACGCGCCGATCTGCCGGATGGAGCATTGCTGGAGCAGATACCCCAGTCCGGAGCACAGTACGCCCAGATACAGCAGGGAAAGGATGCCCCGTATGCTGATATGGGGCCCTGGTCCTCCTTCCAGGACCAGGGCCATGGGCAGCGTAGCAGCAAAGGCAATCAGCATCAGCCAAAAGACCGCGCACTCCGGAGGCGTTTTCTTAAGCCGTCTGCTTAGAATCGTGTATGCTGCCAGACATGACGCGGAGCCCAGTTCTGCCAGATCCCCTCTGCTAAAATGAATGGAAAAAACCGCGCTTATATCCCCGTTGGTAATCAGGGCAGCCACCCCGGCAAAGGCCAGCACAATCCCCAGGTATCTGCCCTGCCTCACGGTTTCTTTGAGGAATATACCGGCCAGGACCGTTGTAATGATAGGTCCCAGGGCATAGAGGATTGCAACATTGGCAAGGGCCGTATTCTGCACGGCATAATAGTACAGATAATTGCAGCCCACCACGCCCACCAGGGACAGGACAGTCAGCAGTCCCCCTTCTCCGGGAGCCGGGCGCAATCCCCTGTTCCGGCGCAGGGCAGCGGGAAAAAGCACCATTACGGCAATCCCGCTGCGCAGGCACAGCACCCACAAAGGAGAAAGCTCCGCCACCGCATAAGTGGATGGGACTCCCATGGACCCCCAGAACACCATGACCAGAAGAATGGGCAGGTATTTCACTGCGGCGCCAGCCCGCCCGTTCATACCAGACGCTCCAGGGCCAGACGGAGCCGTGAAACAAACTGCTCCAGGTTTTCCTGCTGTGTGGCCACATTAATCCGCATGAACTGCTCCCCGCCTGGTCCAAAGGTATCTCCTGCGTTCAATGCCGCCCCCACCTGGTTGGCCATGAAATCCTTCAATGCCGCGCTGTCCATTCCCAGCGCCCCCATGTCCAGCAGCGGTATATAGGTTGCCTGCGGGCGCACCAGACGCACCTGGGGTGCCTGTTCACGCAGGGCGCGGTCCAGATAATCCAGGTTCCCCTCAAGGTAGGACAAGAGGTCCCGGTACCACGGCTCCCCATATTCATAAGCAGCCTGGGCAGCGGCCAGGCCGCAGGTATTGGGGTTGGCCGCGTGAAGGCCATAACGCAGCAGATACTGGTAATCCTCCCGCAGCTGACGGTTGGGAATGGCAACGACAGACATCTCCAGCCCGGCTATATTGAAGGTCTTGCTGGGCACCATGGCTACAATGGAGTGTTCCCTGCTCCACGGTGATAAGCTGGCAAACACAATATGCTTATTAGGGGCATAGACAATATCGCTGTGAATCTCATCGGAAAATACCAGGAGATCGTGCTTCCTGCAGATTCCCTCCACCTGTTCCAGCTCCTCCCTGGTCCAAACCCGGCCCGAGGGATTGTGGGGACTGCAAAACACCAGCATCCTGGCCCGCTTCGCCTTTTCCTCCAGATCCTTAAGATGGATGGAAAACCTCCCGTCCTCATATTGAAGCTGGCTGTTGAGCACCTTCCGCCCCAGGGCCTCGATTGTACTCCTGAAAGGAAAGTACACCGGAGGCTGTATCAGGATTTCATCGCCTTCCTTTGTAAAAGCCAGAATCGCTGCGGAAAGCGCTGTCAGCACTCCGGGGGTGTGGCACAGCCACCCTGTCTCCACTGTCCATCCATGATGTTTTTCCTGCCATGCGGCAAAAGCGTCATAGTATGCCGCAGGAACCACATTGTAACCATACACCGGATGCGAGATCCGCCGCGCGATTGCCTGTGTCACCTCATCGGGGACAGGAAAGTCCATATCGGCAATCCACAGCGGCAGCAGGTCATCCCTTCCAAAGGAAGCTGCCATGCCGTCATATTTTGTGCAAAAAGTATTTTTTCTCTGAATCGGTTGATTAAAATCCACTCTCATACATTTTTCCTTCTTTATATCGTTTCTTACCACCACAGTTCCATTCCAAGGCCCTCTGCCTTTGCCCGGATATATGCCTCCTTTGCCAGGCTGATATCAAAAACAGGCAGCCCGAAGGCATCAAACAGCACCTTTTCTTCCCTGGTGCCCCTGGGCACTGACAGCCGGCCGGACAGCACGGCTCCCAATGTCCCGGTAAGCCGCTGCTCCGGGAACTGCCCGGAACGGTAGTAACGGAACAGGGACTGGCCGCTGACATTTTTTGCTTCCTCCCAGGTATCCGCCACCACATGGCTGAAACAGCTGACTGCCTCTGAGGTTATCTCGTGATATCCGACATGGCAGTACAGGGATGCGGATTGCACCCTCTGGGCTGTTAAATACGGTTCCGGCGCCGAGGTGACCCCAATAATCACATCCGCTCCCTCCACTGCCGCGTCCACCGTGGACGCGGCATACAGCCTCATAGGGGCTTCCTGTTGGAAGCGGCAGACCAGCTGCCTGGCCCGGACCTCCCCCCTGCTCCACACCGCCACCTCCCGTGCCTGGGGCAGGGCATGGAATACTGCCTGAAGCTGCTGCACCGCCTGACCTCCTGCCCCACATATGGCTACCTTTCCCACATGTTCCGGGGCCAGGCTGGAAAGTGCCAGGGCCGTCACCGCCCCTGTGCGCGCCGCGCCTATCCTGGTTCCGTTCATGACGGCCAGAGGCGTCCCCCTGTCCGGCCGGCTGAGTACGACTGCTGCCTGAATACGGGAAACATCCTCTTTTATATCTGCAAAAGCCCCGTGGGCCGTCCATTTTATCCCACATACATCACAGGTCCCGCCTACATATGCAGGAAGGGCATAACACGCCTGGTCTACCCCATCCCCATGGATGCGCAGGGCAGATTCCTCAGCAATCCGGGCATCTCCCCGGTCAAAAAGCTGAAACGTGTGTTCAACCAGCTTTACCGCTGTCTCCATCTGACAAACCCCGGTCTTTGCCACATCTTCACCAGACAGCCATAATACTTTGTCCATCCTTTATCAACCCCTTTTCATTTTCGTTTTGGCCTGTTACTGACAGAAATGCCCGCCTATCAGGCATGATAGGCAAGGCATCCCCCCTGCATCCAGGATAACTCAATTTTGGTCACATACTAAGTAAAATCAGGCTTAAGGTCCAAAGGCAGGGGTCTGACATAGGGGACCTTCTGATTCTCATGGAAATTCTCCCAGGCCATCCGGATCAGCTCCGGATCCTCCAGCAGGCGCAGCCCTGACACTCCCAGCACCTTTGCCGCGCAGAGCATGCTGGCAAAACCCACGTGGTGTCCGCTGTATGCCGTCATCTGCCAGGAATGGCCCGGACATCCAATCCCCTGCCCCGCCACATAAATCTGATAGGTGGGCACCACATGGCTCACATCCCCCACGTCCGTGGAACCAGGAGCCACCAGCCTGTTTTCAATGACTTTATCAAATACAACGTCACAGAGGAATTTGTCATCGCCGTCCACGCCATACTCCTCTTTCATGATCCGGCGGTCACGTTCCAGCACATCCGGGTACGTCCGGGCCATCTGCCGGGCAAAGGCATGGTCCTCCTCCGTGAACTTTGGCGCACCTACATCCTTGTAAGCGGACAGCATGACCTTTTCCAGCACATCGTTTGGCATCACATTGCTGCATCCTCTAACTGACCGTGCGGTCCCGCACAATATTGCGGGCCAGATTCCATCCAATTCTTAATTTTCAATGAATATCTTGGACATTTCCCCCATTTTACAGTACAATGATAATAACTCGTAAGAAGGAGGTAAATGCCATGAAAAAAAGGACATTTTTACTGGTCTTTCTCACAGCCATCCTGTCCTTGGGCATCTTCATACCGGCTTATGGCGAAGAAACCCTTATTACTTCTGTTCCCTTATCCTTTTCCTGGGATAAGGTGCCCAAAGCCGGAGACCTGGTAGGAGAGGTCTATGCCAATACCACCAGCAGACAGTTTACAGTGGAGGGGACTTCCTATTATAAAAGAGATGATACGTGGGTTTTCGGTGAACGTCCGGTTGTGGAAGTAGCATTGTCTGCCAAAAGCGGTTACCGTTTTACAAGTAACAGCAGGAAGTATTTTTCCCTCTTTGGATGCGGGGCGCAGTTTAAAAAGGCCACCATGGATTCTGACGGCAACTCACTTGTGCTTCAGGTTACATTCCCCACCCTGGACAGCATGCTCCCGGCTTCCACTGCCGTTAGCTGGAGCAACAGCAACGCTGTGTGGGACGAGGTGGAGGGTTCCAAAAGCTATGAAGTCCAGCTTTACCGGAACAACCGCCTGATGTCAACGGTCAAGGCCAAACATGACCGCTTTGATTTCCGTTCCTACATCAATATGGAAGGTGACTATACATTCTGCGTCAGGGCATACGGCACATACAAATCACAGGCAGGCCCCTGGTCTGAGCGGTCGGAGCCATATACCGTGACCAAGGAAGATGCCTGGTATTTTGATAACGGGACATGGAAGAGGGACCGGATTGGACGCCGCTACGTCTATAAGAACAATGCATATCCCACCAATACATGGCGGTGCATCGATAATAAGTGGTATTATTTTAACTATGACGGATATGTACAGACCAACTGCTATATCAAGTCAACCGAGCTTGATTTTTATTACTGGCTTGGCCCAACCGGGGCATGGGACACGGACAAGGACACCTTCCACCCGGATATTACAAAGTATGAGATCATTAAAGAATGACGACTGCCAAGCGTAACGCATGTAAGGCATTTTACAGAAAACAGCCAGGAACATCCTGTTTTTAAGGAATTTCCTGGCTGCTTTTATATTTCTGCTTTTATTTTACTGCTGTCTTTAGAAACCCCTCCATCTCGTCCCCGGGCAGCGGCTTTGAATAATAATACCCCTGGATCTGCTCCACGCCCAAATCAATGACCATCTGCTTCTGCTCTTCTGTCTCCACGCCTTCTGCCACAACCGACATGCCCAGATCATTAAAGGCATGGACCATGTGTCTCATGGTCAATTCGGATTTCCTGTTGTCCATGGATGCCTGGACAAAACTCTTGTCCAGCTTGACCGTGCCAAAGGGAATGCGGATTACCGTTGCAATATTGGAATAACCGGTCCCAAAATCATCCAGCCCCATCCTGATTCCATGTTTCTTCATCTCTATGGCAAAATCCGTCACCACCTGCGGATTCTCCGCCAGGGTGCTTTCCGTAAACTCAATCTTCACAGCACCCATGGGCGTCCCATTGCGTTTTATGATGTCCAGCACCTTTTGCGCCAGGTCCGGCTGTGAGAACTGGATGGCGGAAAAGTTGACATGGATGGCTTCTATGGGGATTCCCTTTTCCAACAGATGGTTAATATACCTGCACACCGTCTCCAGGATCACATAGGTAAGGTCAATGATAAGGCCTGTCTCCTCTGCAATGGGAATGAATTCAGACGGATAAACAGGGCCAATCGGCGTATGGTTCATCCGCATCAGGGATTCGGCAAACCTGAAGTCCCCGGTATCCACGGAATAAATGGGCTGATAGTACAGCTCTACCTTTTTTTCAGACAGCTGCTCCTTTAATACCTGGATGATCTGCTTCCTGCGCTCCAGCTTGCCAAGCATCTCCTGGTCACAGTAGAGTACCTGGCCGTACCGCCCTGTCTTTGCCTGGTACACCGCATATTCAATGGCGCTGACCGCTGATTCCAGGGTATTCACATACCCGGAGCGTCGGATGATCCCAATGACCGCAGGAAGGATGAATTGATAATCCCTGTTCTGCCAGGGCAGTGCCATGCGGGCCTGTATATCCTCCACACATTTGGACACACGGCTGTCAAGCCCCTCCTTGTCATCGGCAAACAAAAGCGCAAACTCATCACCGCTGAAGCGGTACACATTGCCCCGTGGCCCAATCCCGCACAGGAACCCGCACACTTCCTTCAGGAACTCATCCCCTCCGTGCTGTCCGCATACATTGTTGACCTGGCGGAAATCCCGGATGGAGACAACCATAAGCACAAAATCTTTCTCCGGATGCTTTTTTAACATCAGGTCCAGCATATTGAGAAGTTCCTGACGGTTGGGTACATTGGTCAGATAATCCAGGGAAATCTGGCGGTTCTGCAGATGGAGGTAAATGATGAGCAGGGCGCAGGTTGCGGCTGAACCTGAAAGGATGATTTCAGGATAGAACTGCTGGAACAGGATGACCAGCACGGCCAGGACCGGAAATGCGGCCAGTATATGATAAATCTGCCTGTCAATATAAATCCTGTTCCTGACAGCCACCAGGATGCAGCCCAGGCAATAGGCATAAAAGACAAAGTATGTAAGGAAAATGCAGCTCCCCTGCACATAATCCCCCTCAATTATATCGAACATACACCTGTTAAAGGGGTTTGACAGGACCAGTCCTGCATAGAACACTGCCGGTATGACCCCTGCCAGGACCATGGGTTTTAGCTGCGGCCTCTCCTCATAGATAATGGACACAACATAAAGATAATACACCAGACCCATGAGCGGGGTCAGGATAAAATAAACAGTGGTAACAACCCAGGTCATCAGTACCGGCACCCGGACATAGTGGTAGAGCATGAACGTGGAAAGGATGTTGCTCGTCATGGCTGCAAAGGTTACGGTAAGACAGCCCTGGAACATCCGGTTCTTAAGACTTGGAAGCTGGCTTCCTTTCCGTGAATATACCCATATGATTCCCAGGATAACTAATGATATTGATTCAGGAGCTATATTCCACCTCACTGTCCCCACCTGCCGTTTCCCACTTTTGTGTTCCTTTTATGTTCTATCATATACCCAAATTACAATTACAGCAATATCAAATATGAAAAGAATATTTTGTAATATGTTTCTGTTTGCAATATTTTTTAGATATTCTAAAAGTTTTTGTTGATAATTTCTACTATATTTGTTACAATTCATGGAGAAGCAATCTACAATATAAACAAAAATCAGGAGGGTATTATGAAACAAATGTTATTTTTAGTCCCATTGGTAGGTCTTGCAGGCCTGTTGTTTGCTGTCTTTCTAAGGCTTTATGTGATAAAACAGGACCCGGGCAATGACAAAATGAGGGAGATTGCAGATGCAATCGCAGAAGGCGCAAGAGCCTTCCTCACATCTGAATACCGTATACTTATTTTCTTTGTTGCCATATTATTTGTTGTAATCGGGCTTGGGACCCGCAGCTGGGTAACCGCCGGATGTTTCCTGGTTGGAAGTATTTTCTCCACCACTGCCGGTTATCTGGGCATGAGCGCGGCTATCCGCGCCAACTGCCGCACCGCCAACGCGGCCCGTACCTCCGGTATGCGCCAGGCCCTGTCCCTTGCATTTTCCGGCGGCAGTGTCATGGGTATGGCCGTGGTTGGCCTTGGCCTGATGGGCGTGGGCGCGCTTTATATCATCACCAAGGATGTGTCCGTCCTGTCCGGCTTCAGCCTGGGCGCGTCCTCCATTGCCCTGTTTGCCCGTGTGGGCGGGGGTATCTATACAAAGGCAGCCGACGTGGGCGCTGACCTGGTGGGTAAGGTAGAGGCAGGCATCCCTGAGGACGACCCCCGCAACCCAGCTGTCATTGCTGACAATGTAGGCGACAACGTAGGGGATGTGGCAGGCATGGGCGCGGATCTGTTTGAGTCCTATGTGGGTTCCCTTATCTCTGCCCTGACCCTTGGGCTTGTATTTTATCAGGAAGCCGGCATCCTGTTCCCGCTGCTGCTTTCCGCATCCGGCATCGTGGCTTCCATCATAGGCGCTCTGCTGGTTAAGGCCATCGGCAACACCGACCCCCACAAGGCGTTAAAAACCGGGGAATACAGTGCAACCGCGCTGGTGGTCATCAGCGCCCTTGTCCTCAGCCGCACCTTTTTCGGCAATTATCTTGCGGCCCTGACCATTATCACAGGCCTGTTTGTAGGCGTCATCATCGGATTTGTCACGGAAATCTACACCTCCGGCGATTACCGTTTTGTAAAAAAGGTGGCCGCGCAGTCCGAAACCGGCTCAGCCACCACCATCATCAGCGGCCTTGCAGTAGGCATGCAGTCAACGGCCATCCCCATCCTTCTGGTATGTATCGGCATCCTTATATCCAACCGGCTTATGGGACTTTACGGAATTGCCCTGGCAGCTGTGGGAATGCTTTCCACCACCGGGATCACGGTTGCCATTGACGCCTACGGCCCCATTGCTGACAATGCGGGCGGGATTGCGGAAATGGCCGGCCTGGACAAATCCGTGCGTGAAATCACCGATAAGCTGGATTCCGTGGGCAACACCACTGCTGCCATCGGCAAGGGCTTTGCCATCGGCTCCGCCGCACTGACCGCCCTGGCCCTGTTTGTGTCCTATGCGGAGGCAGTAAAGCTTAGCACCATTGATATCCTGAACGCCCATGTCATCATCGGCCTGTTCATCGGAGGCATGCTCACCTTCCTTTTCTCTGCCATGACCATGGAGTCTGTTTCCAAGGCAGCCCATCAGATGATTGAAGAAGTACGCCGGCAGTTCAGGGAGGATTCAGGAATCCTGAAAGGGACATCCAGGCCGGATTATGCTTCCTGCGTATCCATCTCCACCAACGCGGCCTTAAAGGAAATGTTCCTGCCCGGTCTCATGGCAGTGCTGGCGCCCCTGGCCACCGGACTGATTCTTGGCCCGGACGCCCTTGGCGGCCTGCTTACCGGCGCCCTTGTGACCGGTGTCCTGATGGCAATCTTCATGTCCAACTCAGGCGGCGCCTGGGATAATGCAAAAAAATACATCGAGGAAGGCAACCATGGAGGAAAAGGCAGCACGGCCCACAAGGCAGCCGTGGTTGGCGATACGGTAGGCGATCCCTTTAAGGACACCTCAGGACCTTCCATCAACATTCTGATTAAACTTATGACCATTGTATCCCTTGTATTTGCCCCGCTGTTCCTGCAGTACGGAGGCTTACTCTGATACGGATGCGCCACGGCAGAACGGGTTCCCGCCAGACAAAGGCAGGAACCCGTTCACTATTCCATGGTTTTTCAAACGAACAGATTCAATCCGGCAGTCAGGCGCCTCCTCATCCGCAATGGCAGCCAGGCTTTGAAAGATTTCCTCCGTTGGATCCAATGGTTTCCTTAAACCAATAAAAGGATTCCTTGGCATGGCGCGTCCCGCTTCCGCTTCCGTCATCATCCTGGTCCACATAGATGAAGCCATAGCGTTTCTTCATCTCCCCTGTGGTGGCGGAAACCAGGTCAATGGGGCCCCACATCAGATATCCGAAGCATTCCACGTCGTCCTCCTCCACGGCCAGCTTAAGCTGTTCCAGGTGGAGCCTCAGATACTCAATCCGGTAGCTGTCATCCACGGTCCCATCTTCCTTCAGTGTATCCACTGCGCCCAGGCCATTCTCAGTCACAATCAGGGGCTTCCCGTATTTGCGGTACACTGCGTTCAGGAGATAGCGAAGGCCTTCCGGGTCAATGGCCCAGCCCCATCTGCTCTGCTTTAGATAAGGGTTCTGGACGCCCCCGAACAAGGTTTCCTCCCCGTCTTCCCCATCATGGTGGCCAACACTGGATGAGTAATAGTTAACGCCGATGAAATCAATGACTCCATTCTTAAAGCTTTCCGCGTCCTCCTCCACACCGTCTAAAAAAATGCCCATTTTCTCATATTCCTTCCGCTTATACCTGGGGAAACACCCCATGCACATGGCGTCCGCCTGATAAAAATCACGGTACATCTCCTGAAATGCCCGGAACGCGTTCCCCGGCCTGCAGTCATAGGCATACACGGGCTGAAGCCCGAATACACATCCGATCTGGTTTTCCGGGTCTATCCTGTGCCCCAGCTCCACTGCCTTTACACCGGCCGCCGTCATATTATAGCCTACGGTGGCCAGCGTCCTGGCCGGATCCTCCATTTCCGAGAACTTCAGTCCTGCTATCATGTAAGTGAATATATCTGAAGCCTGGGTGGCAGGGTCAATATGGTTCATCTCATTGAAGGTGACCCAGTACCTTACTTTTCCCTTCAGGGCCTTAAACATGGTGCCGCAGTACCTGAGATAAAAATCAATGACCTTCCTGTTGGTCCAGGAGCCATACTCCGTCACCAGGTGATAGGGCAGTTCAAAATGGTAAAGGGTAATGATTGGCTCAATCCCATGGCGGCGTAATTCATCCACCACATCCGTGTAATAGCGGATGCCTTCCTCATTGGGTGATTCTTCATCCCCCAGGGGATAGATCCTGGACCAGTCCACGGAAATGCGCAGGGCCTTAAAGCCCATCTGCGCAAACAGCCCGATGTCCTCCCTGTAGCGGTGGTAAAAGTCAATCCCCTTGTGGGAGGGATAATATTTTCCGTCCTCAATTCCCTTACAGATTTCCCTTGGCACTTCATGGGAGCCGCTGGTCACCAGATCCATGATTGCGGTTCCCTTACCGCCCTCACGCCATGCTCCCTCGCACTGGTGGGCAGCAATGCTGCCGCCCCATAAAAAGTCTTCCCTCATCCTTATCTGCTCCTCTTTCTGTCTTTTAAAATACAACGCTCAGGCATTCTTCATCCAAACGGATGGTTTCACATACAGCCGGGATTACATCCAGGAACTGGGCCGTATTGGTGATGATGACCATGATGGTGGTATCATAACCTTCCGCCTCAATGGCTTTCATATCCGCTTCCACCAGCAGCTGCCCCCGCTCCACGCGCTGTCCCTGTTCAATGTGGGCCGTAAAATACTTACCGTCCAGCTGGACCGTGTCAATGCCGATATGGATCAGCAGCTCCACGCCGGAATCGGTTTTGATCCCAATGGCATGTTTGGTCGGGAACAGGCATACCACCTGGCCGCTTACAGGCGCATGGACTTGATTGCAGGCCGGTTTTATGGCAATCCCCTTTCCCATGGCCCCGCTGGAAAATGCCATGTCCTTTACCTGGGACAGTTGGACCACCTGGCCTTTTGCCACAGCGCTTAAACACTCTTTGTGAAGGTTTTTGTTTTCCGCGGTTTTTCCGTCCCCATCACCGGCGCCGGACCCCTCTGCCCCAGAACCGTCCGCACAGGAACCATCCGTGCCCATGCCGTCCGGCTGCGCCAAGCGGGCCTTCCCAAACCGGAACAAGGGCCTTCTTGTGTCCTGGGTCTCCCCTTCCGGCACGCAAAGGATGAAACCTGCAATGGCCGCTGCCACGAATCCAATGATAACCGCAGCTATCATATAATAGAAGTTATTGAAATCATTGACGCCGATATAGGAAGGAAGTCCTGCCAGGCCCCAGGCCATGGTGTAGGTCT
>OBXM01000671.1_pt1 | contig 29869 bp, 23 predicted proteins | sample 1538141 | NCBI WGS metagenome assembly OBXM01 (sample SAMEA2580153, study PRJEB22360) | human gut metagenome | biome: human gut; feature: human-associated habitat; material: faeces | place: Denmark | collected 2008/2010 | reverse complement strand
TGCCCGTCTGCCTCTGGCTGATGGTGCGTGAACGGCAGGAGGCGGACGCGGCTGTCCGCTATTTCAACCGGAGCAACGGCGCGCAGGGGCCGGGCTGTGAAGAAATGTTTGATGATATTTCCGCGACGGTCTACCGGGCGCCGGATGGCGGAGCGGCGCAGGTACGGATTTCGACCGGAACCTTCGGCCCGGAGCCTGCGCTGGCGCGCACGGTTTTTTCACAGCTTTTTGAACGCGTCATCCGCTGGAAAAACGGCCCGGATGGAAAGCTGACGCCTTTCATGAGCCGTGCGGACTTTTATGCGTCCCCGCGCTTTGCGCTGGATTCTGTTGTGTACGGGGGCCGCAGCTACGGCTTTTTCGTTCATGTGCCGGAAGGGCTGACGGCGGAGCAGGCCAGGGGCCTGCCGCTGGTGTTCAGCGTACATGGCCGGGGCGAACCGGCCTGGATGTTCGCGGAGAAAAACGGCTGGGACAGGCTGGCGGACGAGACCGGCGCGTTTCTGCTGGCCGTGCCGGACTCTCCGGAAAACATCTGGTTTCTGGAACGCGACGGCGGTGTATTCGCCCGGATGATCGACAGGCTCCACAGCCGTTACGGCATCGACCGGGAGCGCGTTTATCTGACGGGCTTTTCCAACGGAGGCATGATGACACGGGAGGCGGGCACGCGGTATCCGCAGCTTTTCGCGGCTTTATCACCCTGGAATGCACCGCCTGCCGAGACCTGGCCCGGCTTTGCGGAAGGCGGGTGGCAGATGCCGTGCTTCATCTATCTGGGTGACAACGACCCCGTCGCGCGGGGCACGGAAGAACCGCTGCTGGAGCAGATGCTCCGGGCAAACTGTTGTGCGGCTGTGCGGACGGCCGGGGGCTTTGTGCCGGATGCGATATACAACGGCGAAAACCATTACACTGCCGCGCGTGGGTATACCGAGGGCGAACGCTTTGGCACAGCGGTCTACCGGGACGCGCGGGGCGTACCGCGCGTATGTGTGACAGTGATGAAAAATATGCCCCACGGAGCGATCCACGATGAGAGCCGGGCGGCATGGGAATTTATGAGACGGTATCGGAGGCCGGGAAACGGAAAGGCTGTGGAAACGGTGCCGCATACAGAGAGCACAGAAACAGAATGCGCAAAACAAAAGGAGGAGCGACTGAAGTGAACGATACGATGAACGAGATCACAGCATTTTCTCCCTTCGGAGGACGTCTGGTGCTGGAGGAGGTCAAAGGTGCGCAGGAACGTGCGAATGTGCCGGAGAACAGCATCGAGACGAAGGCGGGCGATGACCGCAGCATGTACGTCTATGTGCCGGCTTCCGGCTGCCCGGACGCGAAACAGACGCAGGTCGTCATGTTTCTGCGGGATGGCGCGGACGAAGCCTCCGCCCAGGCGGCCATGAAGGAATATGGTTTGGACGCGCTGGCGGAAAAGGAGCATTTTGTGCTGGCCTTCCCCAATCCGCGGCAAAGCGGCTGGAGCGAAAGGGACGCGGAAGACATGGACTATCTCTCCCGCTGCTTTATGGCCCTGCCGCAGGGCAAGGGAAAGGTCGGCGGGTTCATCGGAATGATCTTCTATATCGGCGGTTCTCCGTCAGCCGGCGCACTGCTGCTTGCGATGAGCGCGCGAAGGCCCCTGAATGTGGCGGGCGTGCTGCTCTCGGAGCTCCCTGCGGATTACAGCATCCCGCAGGACGGCGTGAACGCGCCGCAGGTGGCTTATCTCTGCGGCGGAGCCGCCCGCGCCGCAGATTATTTTGGAAAGGTGAACGGAGTGACGGGAGCGGACGCCCGGCCGCTGGAGCACGCGGTGCTTTACACCAGCTCCGTAAACCCAAATGTGCGGCACATCGTGTCCGAGCTGCCGTTCAGCGCGCAGGAAGCGGTCCGTGCATGGGACATGCTGTTCTGCAAAGCGAGGCGCTGGTCCAACGACACCTATGGGACATATCAAAAGCGCACGGATTTTACGGCCCGCGGCTTTGTGGCACACGTCAACGACCCGGGCCTCGGCGTGAACGAAGGCTTTGCCCATACCTGGTACGAATATGTACCGCCCCGTCTGCGCGGCAGCAAAGAAAAAGCGCCGCTGGTGTTTTATTTTCACGGCATCGGCTGCGTGCCGCTGTACGGCGCGGAGCAGAGCGGCTGGCACGATATCGCCGACAGGGAAAACTTTATCGTCGTATATCCCAAGCCCGCCCGCAACAAGGCGTGGAACATCTGGGATGAGCCGGGCATGCCCAGCGACCAGGCCTTTGTGCTGGCGCTGCTGGAGCATATGAAGCGGACCTATGCCATTGATGAAAGCCGCGTGTACATCTCCGGTTTTTCCATGGGCGGCATGATGACCAACGCTCTGGCATGTGCATATCCCGAGCTGTTTGCGGCGGCAGCCCCTTGCAACGGATTCAATTCCGGCTATCTGGTCCCGGCGTCGGAAATGTGGACGATGCTGCGGAAAATGCCCACCGGCCGCGGTTTGCCGGACGGCCCTTCCGAACCGGTCACCCGTACACGTGTACGGGCGGATGCGAAAAAGGCTGCCTTTGCCTACCGTATGCCCCTCATCCAGAATTCGGGCCTGCTGGACGGCACATGGCCCGCCGCGCAGGACGATCCCTTCAAGCGGTTGGCTTCTTTTGATTACTGGAAAACGTACAACAATATTCCCCTCACGCCTTACGAGCCTGCCGCCGCGTGTGAATCCGGCCTGACGGCCGACGATACATTTTATGACTGTGCGGACGGGCGCTTCCTTCACCACCGTTGGTTCAGCCGCGATGAAGGAAAGCCCGCGCTGTTTGAAGTTGTGCTCGCAAAGCGTATGCCCCACGCGCTGGACCTGCGCCAGCTGGAGCTTGCCTGGCAGTTTATGAAAAGGTTCTCACGCGGGAAGGACGGTTCTCTGCACATCGACCCGTAACGCGCCCGCTGCGAAACGGCCGGACGCTTTGAGACCACAGCAGATGGGAGGAATGGAAAAGAAAAGACGGGAGTGGAAAATGGTATCTGCATATTGGAAAACACGGCAAAAGCGAATAGAATGAAGGAGTGAATCACAAATGACAATTCAAATGATCATTACATTGGCAATCGTGATCGGCATGATCGTCATGATCATGTCGGACAAATTTGCCTTCGGCGCACCGCCGCTGATCGCCTGCGTTCTTCTGGTACTGACGGGCTGCGCCACCATGTCCGAGGCCTTTGCGGGCTTTGTGGACAAAAATGTCATCATGATCGCCGGCTTTATGGTGGTCATGGCGGCGTTGGAAAAAACCAGCCTCATCGACAAGGTCAAGGCAACGATGTTCAATATGGCCAGCAAGGGCGGATATCGCAACTACATCCTGTTGCTGATCGTTGTCATGCTGGGTGCCAGCGTGATGAGCGGTACAGGCTATTATGTATTGGTGCTGAGCTTGGTATCCACTATCCCCTACAATAAAAATCTGCCTATTTCAAAAATCTTTATGCCCTTGGGCTATGCCACTTACAACCCCATCGTACCTGTGAATATGGCGTTTTACGTGGGCTTGGTGGCCTCTCTGCTGGAGAGTTCCGGCGTCACAGGCACCGCAGTGCCGCTGCTGGTATATTCCGGCATCAAGCTTGTCAGTTCTATCGCGTTTTTGGTGTGGGCGGTTATCGGTTACCGCTTCCTGCCGGACCACCCCATTGCCGAAGCGGGCGCGCAGGCTTCCGAACAAAAGTCAGAGGGCGAAAAGCTGTTCAGGTGGAAAGAAATCGTTGTGTATATTGCTTTCGTGGTCAACTTCGTAGCTATGATCTTCCTGGATAAGCTGGGGGAGCCGGGCTATGCCATCCCCGGCGTCATTGCCGCCGTACTGTTCGTTTTGGGCATCCTCAATTTCAAGGAAGTGCGCAACAATATTGCCTCTCCGCTGATTCTTATGATGGCCGGCGTCATCGGCGTGGCCGGCGCCCTGGCGAACTCCGGCTTCACCGCCATGGTGGGTGACGCGGTGGCCGGCGCTTTGGGTACCAGTGTCAGCCCATTTGTCATCGTATTGGTGTTCACACTGCTCACCAGCCTGAGCGCTACGTTCACGGGCGCCAGCTTCGGTTCCCTGTTCGTATTTGCGCCCATCGCCATCTCCGCTTGCGTCAGCATGGGGTTGGATCCTACGGCTGTGGCTGTGGCTTGTGTCACCGCCGCTTGGATCAACTGGATCATGCCCATCGACGGTATGCCTGCTATGATTCTTGGCATGGGCAAATACAAGCTGGTTGATTTCTGGAAGTTCACTCTGCCGTTGTACGTCATCCAGATTCTGGTGCTGTGCGGGGCCTGTGTGATTGTATTCCCCATGTAATAATAACCTGCGGTCGGCGGCGGAACATGCCGCCGGCCCTTTTCGGAGAGAGATGATACGCCATGAATACACTGAGTAATTTGAAAATGCCGCGCGCCGTCTGCTGCGGCGAGGGCGCGCTGAAAAAGATGCCGGAGATCCTTCAGGCGGCGTCTGTGAAAAAAGCGGCTGTCTTTACAGACAAGGGGATCCGCAGCGCCGGCCTGCTGGACCCCGTGCTGGAGCAGCTTCAAAAGTCGCAGGCGGCATTCTGTGTGCGGGATGCCCGGCCGCCGGAGCCGAGCTACGGCCAGGTCCAGAAGCTGGTGGATGCCTGCCGGGCCGAGGGCGCGGATATGATTCTGGCCGTGGGCGGCGGCAGCGTGATGGATACCGCCAAGCTGGCCGGTGTGCTTTTGGACGGCAGCTCGACCGTGCACGACCTGCTGGAAGCGCCCGGCCGCGCAAAAAAATGCTGTCCCACGCTGATGATCCCCACAACGGCGGGCACGGGGAGCTAAACCACGCCCAACGCTATCGTAGCCGTGCCGGAGCAGGAGCTGAAGGTGGGCATCGTCAGCGACGCGATGATCGCAGACAATGTTCTGCTGGACCCGCTGATGATCAAAAATCTGCCCCGGAAAATTGCGGCGGCCACAGGTGTGGACGCTTTGGCGCACGCCATCGAATGTTACACAAGCAATAAGGCAAATCCCATCAGCGATACTTTTGCGCTGGAAGCGCTGGATATGATTTTGAACAACATCCTGCCTGCGTGCGACAGTGCGGACGCGGTATCGCAAAAATCAGCCATGCAGCTCGCAAGCTTTTACGCGGGCGTGGCTATCACTGCCAGCGGCACAACGGCCGTCCATGCGCTCAGCTACCCTCTGGGCGGAAAATATCATATCGCCCACGGCGTATCCAACGCCATTCTGCTTGCGCCTGTGATGCGCTTCAACGCGCCTGCCTGTCCGGAACGCTTCGCCGCCGCGTATGACCGTTGCGTACATGGAGAAAAAACCTGCGTGACGCAGGAGGAAAAAACGGAGTTTATGCTGCGTTGGCTGGAGAAAATCGTCCGGCATCTGGAGATACCCACAAGCCTTTCGGCATTCGGTGTGCCTGCGTCGGATCTGGAGACACTGGTGGCGGCCGGCATGCAGGTGACACGGCTTCTGAACAACAATCTGCGCCCGGTGACGGCGGACGACGCCCGCGCGCTGTACCGCCGGATCCTCTGACATCGGAAAGGACGGAAAAACATGAATAGAATCGAGATCAAGGGCATCATCCCGCCCATCATTACGCCGATGCACGCGGATGAAAGTATCAATACCGCCGAGCTGCGCCGCCAGGTGGACCGCCAGATCGAAAACGGCGTGCATGCGCTGTTCTGCTTTGGCACCAACGGCGAGGGATATATTCTGGACGGCAGGGAAAAACAGCTCGTGTTGGAGACGGTCATTGAGCAGGCGAACGGCCGCGTGCCGGTGTACGCGGGCACAGGCTGCGTTTCCACACGGGAGACCATTGCACAGTCCCGCATGGCCAGAGACGCGGGAGCGGATGTGCTGAGTATTATTACGCCCAGCTTTGCGGCGGCCAGCCAACAGGAGCTGTACGACCACTACCGTGCCGTGGCTGAAGCCGTGGATATTCCCATCGTGCTGTACAATATCCCGGCACGTACAGGAAATGCTCTTGCGCCCGAGACGGTAGCACGCCTTTCCCGGATCGAAAACATCGTCGGTGCAAAGGATTCCTCGGGAAACTGGGATAATATGAAAGCTTATCTGGATGGCACCCGGGGCAGCGGCTTTGCAGTGCTTTCCGGCAACGACGGCCTGATCTTGGACTGCCTGAAGAACGGTGGCCGGGGCGGCGTGGCGGGCTGTGCCAATGTTTACCCCCGCACCATGGCGTCTATTTATGATTGTTTTGCCGCGGGCGATTTGGAAAAAGCGCAGGAATATCAGGCGAGCATCGCGTCCTTCCGCGCATGCTTCAAATACGGCAACCCGAATACGGTCGTCAAAACAGCCGTGGCGCTGCTGGGCTACGACGTGGGAAAATGCCGCGCACCGTTCAACCAGCTCCCGGAAGAAGGCGTTGCCGCGCTGCGGCAGGTGCTTCGTGAGAATGCGGAAAAGGGGATGCACTGACCCATGAACAACACGGAAATAAGGCGGCCGGTCATCGGCATCACGATGGGCGACCCCGCGGGCAACGGGCCGGAGCTGTGTGTGCAGGCCCTGCTCCACAAAGCGATCTATGAGGAATGCCGGCCGCTTATCGTGGGGGATGCAAACGTTATCGAAAAAGCGGCTGTGCTGCTGGGCCATCCGGAGCTGACCGTGCACCGCGTGGACAGCGTGGAGCAGGCGGCTTTCACCTGGGGGATCATCGACGTTTACCATCTGGACCTTGTGGACCTGGCGCGGTTTGAATACGGCAAAGTGTCCGCGATGTGCGGGCGCGCGGCGTTTGAGTGCGTGCGGAAAGTCATTGAACTGGCACTGGACGGCGAGGTAGATGCCACCTGCACCAACGCTCTGAACAAAGAGGCCATGAACTTGGCTCTCGCGCCCGAGGGCATGCACTTTGACGGCCATACGGAAATCTATGCCCACTATACTCACACCGAGAAATATACGATGCTGCTGGCGCACCACGATTTGCGTGTGGTACATGTTTCCACGCATTGCTCGCTGCGGGAAGCGTGCGGCCGTGTGAAAAAGCAGCGTGTACTGGACGTCATTCATATCGCGGACAGCGCATGCAGAAGCTTCGGAATCCCGCGCCCGCGAATCGCCGTGGCAGGGCTCAACCCTCATGCGGGAGAAAACGGCCTGTTCGGCAGGGAGGAGCTGGACGAGATTATCCCGGCGATCCGTGCCGCGCAGGACGAGGGACTGTGTGTGGACGGCCCTGTGCCGCCGGACAGTTTGTTTCCCAAGGCGCTGGGCGGCTGGTATGACATCGTTGTGGCCATGTACCACGACCAGGGGCACATTCCGCTCAAAACCGTCGGCTTTGTATATGACAGGGAAAAACAGGCGTGGAAGGCTGTCGAAGGAGTAAACATTACACTGGGGCTGCCCATCATACGTACCTCGGTGGACCACGGAACGGGTTTCGACCAGGCAGGCAAAGGCACTTCGAATGAATTGAGCCTGCTCAACGCCATTCAATATGCCGTCACGATGGCCCGCAACCGCAACATCAAAGAGTGAGGGGAAGAAAACCATGAAATATGCATGTTTGCCCGGCCTGACACCGGACGGCACCGTTTATCAGAATTCTGCAATGGGGACGGTGGAGGCCATGCTGCCCCCCGGGCCCTGGGCTACGGCGCATGCGCCCGCCTTGCTGGAAACTCCGGACGGCAGTTTGCTGTGCGCCTGGTTTGCCGGCAGCTTTGAAGGCAGCGGCGATGTGAGCATCGTTTGCGCCCGCCTGCCCAAAGGAGCCGCACGATGGGAAGCTCCAGTACAGGTGTCCCATGATGAAAAACGCAGTGAGCAGAATCCCTCGCTGTTTCTCGCGCCGGACGGCGCTGTATGGGCGGTTTATACCGCCCAGCTGGACCGTGTGCCCGGCAAGGATAATATGCAGTTCACGTCTGTCATCCGCCGGCAGAAAAGTACGGACGGCGGCCGTACCTGGGGCGAACCGGATGTGCTGTTTGCCCGGGAGGGAAGCTTCTGCCGCCAGCCCATCCAGGTGCTTGCAAGTGGGCGCTGGATATTCGCAAACTGGCTGTGCAGCGACAGCGCATCCGGTCTGGCCGGAGACCCGACGGCGTTTCAGATCTCCGACGATCAGGGCTGTACCTGGCGCACTGTAGAGATGCCGGGCAGCAACGGCCGTGTACATGCCAATGTGGTGGAGCTTGCGCCGGGACGTCTCGCGGCGTTCATGCGGAGCCGTGCGGCAGATTTCATTTATCGCAGTGAATCGCTGGACGACGGCAATACGTGGAGCGAACCGGTGCCCACGGTCCTGCCCAATAACAACTCAAGCATCAGCGCCGTCAAGCTGCAAAGTGGACGCATTGCCGTTGCCTATAACCCCACCCATACGCCTGCGCCGCAGCCAGGTGTGGCAGCCTGGCCCGGCCTTCGCTGCCCGGTTGCGGTGGCCCTCAGCGAGGACGGCGGCCTTACATGGCCGATGATTCGCCATATGGAGCTGGGAGAGGGTTTTGTAGGGTCAGAAAACAGTACCAACAACCGCCAGTATGAGTACCCGTATCTGATGCAGGCTTCGGACGGCAGGCTGCATCTGGCGTTCGCGTATCAGAATCGCCGCGGTGTAAAATGGATGACGTTTTCGGAGCGGGATGTTATGGGTGAAAAGCGTGAAACTGTAGGCGTGTACAACCCGACAGCCGCCAGGGTATAGTGCGTTTTACAGGCGGAAAGCCCGAAAGCGCGCTGCCGCGGAGCGAAGCGGTTTCACGGCAGTGCGTGCCATTTCAGCAACACGCAAAAATACGGTAAATTTTTTTCAAAAGCATGTTGACAAGAAGAAGGTTTCATGATAAAATCTAACATGCTGATTCGGAAACGAACAGCAGAAAAAGCGTGATCACGGGGTGACTCGTGTTCACATATATGCGGATGTGGCGGAACTGGCAGACGCGCTAGATTCAGGTTCTAGTGAAGGCAACTTCATGTGGGTTCAAGTCCCTTCATCCGCACCAAAGGAAAACGGGCTTTTAGGAATAATTCCTAAAAGCCCGTTTTCCTTTGATTTTATGCGACAAAACCGACTGATATCTTTTTTGTCACATGAACTTGATGTCAAAAAACATTTTGGTTTTCGACGCAAATTCGTCACACTGTGTGTAATAAATTCGCAAAAGCAAATGCGCTTTTTACATAGCTGTAAGGATGAATTCTGCTGATTGTTTTATTTCGGTCTAACATATATGCTGAATATAGCAAGCGTAGATGCTTGTATATTAAAAACAATATGAGGAGAAGTTCCGGATAATGCAATACTCAGGCAAGCATTGAAGCGAAAAAAGAATCGATGCGGCCCAGCATCGATTTACTGGACGCCATCCCTTCGGAAAGCCGCGTCAACGATGTCTTGTAGTATTAAGCAATAAGTGGACGCCCATTGACCATGACGAACGAGACACTAATGTGTTCATCAAATATGATTAAATCGGCCTTTTTTCCATTGGCGATAGAGCCGGTTTGGTGGCTGATGCCTAGAAGTTTGGCCGGCGTCAAGCTTGCCATTCTTACTACTTCGTACAAAGGTGCCGAAGTCAAATTACGGAATGTACGCACCAGTCGGTTACTGGTCGCCACACTGCCGGCGAAGGAGCAGCGGTCCGGCAATTTAGCCACACCGTCTTCCACAATGGTATCGAGGCCGGTGTTTTTATTGCCCAAGACATAGTGGCCGTCAGGCATACCGGCACCGCGCATGGAATCGGTCACCAGACAAATCCGATCTGCGCCTTTCACTTTGTAAATCAGCTGCAAAAGCTCTTTGGGCAGATGGCAGCCGTCGGCGATCACTTCAACAAACAGATCATCCAGCAGATAGCCTGCCTCTATGGCGCCGCCGACCCGAAACGCATCAATGCGCCGGACACCGGACATGCCCGAGTAGAAATGAGTGAGTGCACGCATTCCGTTTTCATAAGCACGGAATACCTGTTCGGTGGTGGCATTGGAATGCGCGAGAGAGCTGACGATTCCGTGGTCTTGCAGTGTGCGCAAAAAACGTTCGGCTCCATCCAGTTCTACAGCAAAAGACCAGCGCCGAATACGATCGGTTTTGGAGAGGACCTCTTTGTACTCTCGCTCATCGGGATCTCGCAGGTATTTTGGATCCTGCGCGCCGCGCTGTTCGTATGCGAAATAAGGACCTTCCAGATGCAGTCCCAGAATATTGGGCATGTCGGGACGGGTAAGGTCCACCTGATTGAACAGCTGGATAAACTCCAGCAGGGAAGCTTTGGTGCTGGTGATGGTGGTTGGAACGATGCTTGTGGTTCCGTGACAAAGATGAGACCGGCATGCGCCATAGATAGAGTCGAGGTCACCGTCCATAAAGTCAAACCCGCCCGCGCCGTGCGTGTGCGTTTCGATGAAGCCGGGAGAAAGGTATTTGCCGTTGACATCAACAGTATGCTGTGCTTCAAAATGAGGCAGAGCATGGTTGATGGAAACGGCTTCTATTTTGTCATCCCGTACAAGCAGTTCACCGAGGAAAATGCCGGTTGGGAGAATAAGCCGCGCGTTTTTAAACAATGTGGTACACATAGAGAAGCTCCTTTGTGCTGAATGAAAAATCGGATTTACCGAATCAATTTTCGGATAGGGAAGTATTCTGCCGCAGATAAATGAAAAAGCTGGAAACAGAAAAAACGAGCAGCCCCAGCGGCACCAGATAAAAGCTGGCGTGGGCGCCGAAAACATCGTTGGCGATGCCCAGAACAAATGTAAAAATGAGGTTGATTGCGCTGCCAGCGGTTACGATCAATCCCAGCATAAAACAGGGCCTGAGATGAAAAGAAGTATGAATATTAACAAGTGTGGTAGGGTATGTTACAGAAAGAAAGAAACCGCAAAGAGCAATGAGGTATAGGCCGGTTTGCCGCCAGAGAAGGCCAAGCAAAAACAAGAAAAAGGCTGCGAACGACAGAAGAAAAACAATCTTCAATTCTCCAACTCGTTTGATGAACCGGGCGAGGAACACGCTTCCCAGTGCAGAAAAAATAAAAAACAGAGAAAAGACAGAGGAGGCCTTGGCAATATTCATATGAAATGAGATGACCGCGTAATTGACAAACCAATTGTGCATGGCGGTAACGCTGGAAAGGTATCCGCCGACAGCCGCTACATAAAGGAAAAAAGCAGTGCTGAAGATGTGCTTCAGCGGAAGTGTCCTCTCCGGCTTTTTCTCCGTGTCTGGAACGACTGGCGCTGGGAAAAAGCTGAAATGCCAGAGTCCCAGACAGATAATGAGAATAGCGGCGATGATGAGATAAATAAAGCGCCAATTGACGTTGTGCCGGATCAGCAAGCCTGCTGTGGTTTTGCTCAATGCAATACCGCCATAGTTGACCAAATGAAAAAAGCTCATGAAAAAAGCCTGGGAAGTGGTGAACAGGGAAGGGATAAACGAATTCACAGTTACAGTAAGGGCGGCAAGTGCGCAATATAGAATAAAACTCAATAGAATCAGCCGGGCATAGGTATGGGCGCAGAGCATGGCAAGACAAAAAAGCAGAAGAATGCCAAGCAGGAGAAAGAAGCTCTTACGGCTGCCGATTTTATCACAAAGGTGCCCGCCGATTGAAGTGAAAACGCAAAACCCAAGCAAATTGACCACAAAAATGGCAGAGGCCTGCGTGTCGTTGATACCGAGCTCCGGCTTGATCTGAGGAAGGAAAACACCTAAAATGCCGTCGATAAAAGCCAATGCCACCATGACAAAACAAATCATAAAAAATGTAGCTTTTTTGCTTTTTTTCATTACAATTGCTTCTCTCCTGTCCGCTGTTAATAAAACCGCACACATCTTTAAAACAGGCACAGGCATCCGCCGCTTGAGCGAATAGGCGTTCAAGTGGTTGTGACACGATCAAGAACCTGCTGTACGGGCAAAGTAATCATTTAGGGGTTGACGAACATTTTCGGGAATGGCGCGGGAAACTGGGAAAACCATGCTGTCGCCAAGATATCGGGTCAGTTCCAAAGCCAGGTCGTACGTTTTTTGCAAAGCCAGAGGATGGAGCAGGCAGGCAGTATCTTTGCGGGAGTGGCCGCCCGCTCCGGTGCGGTACAGGGTTACAGCGGGAATCCCAACATCAGCAAAGCTGCTGGCATCGCTGGGGAAAATTCCCTGTCTGACCGTAAGCCCGATTCCGGAATGTGCCGCGAGAAACTGCAGAATATGGCAAAGCGATTCCTCGGCGGAAACGACGGCGTGATTCACACCAATCAGTTGGCCCGCCAAATCAATGTTGATATTCAGCACAATTTGACGGAGTGAATCAGGACTGAGGGAACGCGCATAATGCCGACTGCCCTCGAGCCCGATTTCTTCTGCTCCGCACCATACAAAGCGGCAAGGACGGCGCAGGGGGTTATCCTTAAAAAAGCGGCAAAGCTCCAGGAGGATTGCACTGCCGGAAGCGTTGTCGTAGGAACCGTGGCTGAAAGGAACAGAATCGTAATGCGCGCTGAAAAGAATGGTTTCTTCGGAATGTCCTGTGCCGGGAATGTCCGCGATGATATTGGCGGACTGCCCGAAAAAAGTTTGCTGCTGTAATATGATTTTACAGCGCTTGGGCTTGGCTGCTAATAAGCGCGCGGCATCTTCAGCCCGGATACAAAGCCCGGGAATTCCTCCTTCGGCGGAAGTGACGTGACGACCGATTCGTAGACTGCGCCTTTCCAAATCTGTGCTTCTGCGGTCATCGTCTATGGCACCGGAAATACTGACAAATCCGGCAACATTTGCTGCTTCCATTTTATGATACAGCGTCGGAGTGGGGTGTATATTCAGCAGAGCAATGCAGCCGGAGGCTTGTGCAAGAAGGGAATCTTCGCCGTTTTCGATGTATATGAATGGAGCTTCCAGGCCCTCCGGCGGTGTATTGCCGGAGTAACCGTATCCAGTCACGCCAAAGAAAAGGGCGTTTGAAGCGGGTGAAGTTACAGAAAAAGAGGCCCGGGTAATTTGGTAAAGGGGAATTTCGAACGTCTGCGTATGAGGAGAAAGGCCGATGGAATGAAGTGCCGACACAATGGAACGAGCCGCCTGGGCCTCTTGTGGGCTGCCGGCAGTGCGTTCGTAATCCAATGCGGCGACCATCTCAAAAGCACGGACTCCTGCGTCTGTCATGACGGTTGCCTCCTTTTAAATAGTTGGGAACTGGTTGTGTGCAGCCCCCACATCGGATAATTCTTGAAAAAGCGATTCGTGCTGTTCACAACTGAGTCTGCGGATTTTTAAGGAGACACAAACGCCGCGCTCCTGATTATTGCCGATGGAAAGCCCGCATTCTGGTCCGTAAAAAAGTTGAATGCGCCTTGCCAGGTTTTTCAATCCGTAGCTTTGCTTTCCGGAGTCGTCCGAAGCGTTCATCGCGTCGCGGATTTCCTCAAGGCGGTTCGCGTTGATGCCAAAACCATCGTCAATGATTGTAATTTTTATGTATTCTGGGCCGTTTTCCGCACAGCGGATGATAATGTGATTTTGCGAACTGCTGGGGTCAAAGCCGTGGACAAAATAATTTTCAATCACCGGCTGCAGCAGATTACGGATGATGCCGCAGAAAAGAAGACTGGAATCCACATCGTAAACCACTTGAAGATTATCGCTGCTGGGAGAATGAAACAAAGAGAAATAAGAACTGCAAAAAGCCAGTTCATCCTGTATGGTGACAAATCGTTTTTTATTGATAAAGCTACGAAACAACTGCGAAAGCTTTTTGATGACGTCTGCAGTTTCAGTGTCGCCGGAATCGTATACACGTCCGCGGATGATTTCCAGGGAGTTGTACAAAAAGTGAGGGTCAAATTTCGCTTGGAGCTCTGCCAATTCCGCTTCTTTTTGCTGAAGCTGATACAGATATTCGTTTTCAATCAGGGTCTCCAGTTTGGAGGACATTTTGTTGATGGAACGGGAAATGCTTCCAAGTTCTCCAGAGTATGCTGCTTCCGGCAGGCGGTAATGTAAATTGTTGTCGCCAATTTTCTCCAGTCCGCTTTTGATGCTTTGTACCTGCTTAAAAATACGGCTGGAAAACAGCGAATAAAAAAACACGGCGCAGAGAGAGAGGATTAGGCCGCCTGTGACGATAAAAGGCGTGTATTGATTGGATTTTAAATAAAGGCTGACCTTGTCGACGTGAAAGGAAATGACGTAATGCTTCCCAGATGGAGGCAACGCATAGTCGAGGGTACCGAGTATGGAACGAAGTCCGCGGTTTTGGACATTTGATGGGGAGTCGGAATAAAAGCCCAGTGAATCATAAATATAGCGGTTCTTGTTTGTGATGACGTACCGCGTTTGACTTTTTACAAGAGAGGCTTGCGCGTACTGGTCGAAAATAGAACAGGGATAACCCACCAGAATGGCACCGCTGCCCATTTCACTAGGAAGGCCGCCTCCAACGGAAAAGGTAGGGAACGTAAGACCGATATCAGAGGCAATTTTGGCGCCGTAAAGCTCCATGGGCCGATTCTTGCTTTTTAGGTCATTCCAAATAGGGGATTCGCCGTCAAGCTTTAATAGGCTATCTTCAGAGGTAACGTAAACATAATTTTCTTCTCGGAGCGGAGAGTAAAAAGCAATCCAGGCAATACGGTAATCCCGATTAGTCATTAGATGTAGTACACCGTGCAGTTCTTTTCTGTTGATAGGAGAATGCTCGAAATCGGTTTGGTTGCTGAAATAGTCGTATACTTTCTGATAAGTGTCACGATTTTCAAATATCGGCATATAAAGCGTCCAGAAGTTTTTTTCGATACCCTGATATTCTTCGGCGATGTTGGCCAGTACAGAATGCGTATGCGTCAGAATTTTGTTTTTTTGAGAGATAAAGGTGAGGCAGACGGCTGTCAAAACAAAGCACAGAATGACTAACAGAATAGTAATCAGGACGTAGCGGTAAAACCGTTTCAGAGACATGCTTTTTTTACCGAAGAAATGCAGCTTCATTTAAAAGTTCCTTTCTGCAGCGTGGCAGATTCGGCCAGCTTGTTCTGCCGGTATTTTGCCGGGGAAATGCCGGTATGTCCACGGAAGCATTTTATAAAATAGCTCACATTTGAAAAACCTACTCGTTCTGCGATTTCTGCTATTTTTTTGTGAGTATTTTCCAATAACAGCATTGCATTGTTGATGCGGACCTGACTGACATAATCGTTGAAAAACACACCGGTTTCTGTTTTGAAGAGATAACCAAGATAAGAAGCGTTGATGTCGAACTGATTGCAGAATTCCTTAATCGAGACAGACGCGCTAAAGTTTTCCTTTATGTAGCGCAAGGCCTGGCTGACAATTGGGCTGATACTTCCGGTTTGGCTGTGATAAAGAAGCCAGGTTTCGGTGATCAGAGTTTCAAGCCAAGTGTAGTAGCTTGTTTTTTCGGGATATTGTGCAAGTGGGCCGCAGCGTTCGGATAAAGTAGCGTTGAGCTGTGAAAAAGTGCCCTGCGGCAGTTCATCCATGGCCTTGGCGATAATGGTTGCGCCGATTTCACTGGCCAGGTCATGAACTTCGCGGGAGGTGCTGGCCAAGTTGAATAAATCGTCAAAGAGAATTTTGCCGGATGAAATCGCAGCCTCAACGGTATCCGACGCCAGAATGTTTTGTACACGGGATTGAGAGAGCGGATTGATGCGCGAAGTAAACGTTTCTTCAAAAGCAATTACCTGCATGGAAGAAAAAAGTTTTGCATATTGCAGCGTGCTTTTCGCGTCGGAATAGCTTCGACTCAATTCAGCGCTGCCGGAAATAACGGAGCCGACAGCGGCTATAACATCTTTGGAGGCGTTCGCCGTGTCGAAAACGTGTTGCACCTGACGGCAGAGCCGTATGGCGTTTATTTCATGAGAGGCTAGAATCAGGATGCGGTTGTCGTTGTCTTGCGCCAGACTGTAGACGGTGTAATCCTTTTTGAGCTCCGTTTCCAGTTTGCTGGAAAGCGGCAGCAAATTATGATGCTGCGATTGATGTAAAAGGATGACGCTGTAGTTACGGGAATACAGGTTGATATTCAGCACAGGTGTGCGTTCCACCAGTTCGTCTTCGGAAATCGTGCCCGTAATCCAGCGCAACAGAATGTTGTCATGAAAAAGGTTTTGATCAATATGCTTGCTCTGCGCGAGGTTATCCAGAGATTTTTGTATCGAGGCGATAAGCTCTTCCACGCTGAGCGGCTTCAACAGATAGTTTTCGATGCCCAGCGTAAGGGCAGTGCGTGCGTATTCGAATTCGCCGTATGCCGACAATAAAATACAGCGGATATTGGGATAAACGGCACGCACATGCTTCAGTAAAGTGAGACCGTCCATTCCGGGCATCCGAATATCGCTGATCAGAAGGTCAATGTGATATGCTTCCAGCAGAGAAAGGGCATCGGAACCATTCTGCGCTGTAAAAACAGTCTCAATGCCAAGCTCTTCCCAGGGGATGGCTTTTTGGATATTTTCCAATATGGATTTTTCGTCGTCGACAATCAGAGCGTTGTACATGTAGGATCTCCTCACACCGCAGAGAATTCACTTGATGTGCTTTAATCATAATATAGCCGACTGTTCAGCGTCAATTATATCTAAAAAATAACTATAATTATTTATATTTATGGTGTAGTTTTTGAGCATAAAGCTGGAATTGTTTTTATTTTCTAAAATCTTTTTCATATACTTCGACGCTGATGCTGGTTACAATGAAGACAGAGCAAAGCGCACACAAGCAGATTCAACGCCAGGCGTCCGGTAGAAAGTTGTAAAAGTACGGATGAAAATGTGGTTGACTATAATATAGGAGGAGTATCCATGAAAAATGCGGAAGGAATATTAAGAGCTCCGCGCGGATTGCGGCGAAGGCATTCAAGCATGCACAGGGAGGGAGGCAGGCTTCTTCTCTTATTGCTTCCGTGTCTGTTGATTGTATTTGTATTCAGCTATCTGCCTTTGTGGGGCTGGGCGTATGCTTTTTTTCAGTATAAGCCCGGGCGGCCTTTGAGCGAATGCGAATTTGTCGGCCTGAAGAATTTTACATATCTTTTTTCCAATCCGGTCATGCGCCAACGCCTGTTTGAAGTGCTGCGCAACACATTTGCAATTCATGGTATCGGTTATCTGTTCAGCCCGTTGAGCGCGATATTTGCCATTTTTTTGAATGAAATGCACTCATCAAAGATACGGCGAGTGGTGCAGACAGTGAGCACTTTGCCGTACTTCATCAGCTGGGTCATCATGTATTCTCTGGCGTTTGCGATGTTTGCGGTGGACGGCGGATTTGTCAACAATGTTCTGCTTTCCTTGGGCGTGATCGATGCCCCGATAGACTTTCTGGCTAGTAAGGAGCATGTGTGGATTGTACAGTGCCTGTATCAGCTATGGAAAAATTTGGGCTGGAACGCAATCATTTACCTGGCTGCCATCGTTGGAATCGACCCGGAATTGTACGAGGCGGCGATGGTGGAAGGTGCGGGCCGTATGCGGAGAATCTGGCATATTACAGTGCCGCATCTGATACCAACTTATTTTGTGTTATTGATCATCAGCATCGGAAATTTTCTGAATACGGGCATGGAACAGTATCTGGTGTTCAGTAACGCGATGAATAAACCGTATATCGAAGTGCTCGATTTGTATGTATACAACATGGGTATAGGAAGCGGGCTGATCTCTTATGCGACAGCGGTGGGAATCATGAAGTCGATTGTCGCACTAGTACTGCTTACGTTTGCAAATAAGCTGTCAAAAAAAGTAAGAGGCGAGAGTGTATTCTGAAAATATGCTGTGGAACCAACACGATACGAGAGGAAGTGGACGTATGGCTAAGACGATAACCGAACCCAGGCGAAAGATAAAGATGGATTGGAAGGACAGGCTTTTTCACACGATTAATTACACGGCGTTTATTCTGTTCGCCTTGATTTGCTTTTATCCCTTTTATTATCTGTTTATTTCTACAATCAGCCGCAACGACTTTGTGGATTTGGGAAAAATAACGTTTTACCCGATCGGGATCCATTTTCAAAATTATATTGACGTTTTCAAGCTGGACCGTATCGGCAACGCGGCACTTGTGTCTCTGGCCCGCACAGTGCTCGGCTCGGCAATTACACTGCTGTTTTCCGCATATATGGCCTATATTTTTACAAAAAACAACTTGTGGGGACGCAAGATCTTGTACCGTATTACCATTGCCACAATGTATTTTTCTGCGGGAATCATTCCCAAATACTTAAACATCAAAATGTTGGGCCTGATGGATTCCTTTTGGGTGTATATCATCCCGGGAATGATCTCTGTCTACAATATGATACTGATCAAAACATTCATTGAATCTCTGCCACCGTCGCTGGAAGAATCCGCTCAGATAGACGGCGCGGGATACTTCACCCGGTTTTTCAGAATTGTGCTTCCGTTATCCACTCCGATCCTTGCAACAGTCGCGTTGTTTGCCATTGTTGGAAACTGGAACGCATTTATGGACACAAAATTATATATCAACGACCACAATCTATTTACGCTGCAATATATATTGTATGAGTATATGAACAATGCATCTTCGGTTGCAGCTACGATTATATCTCAGAGTGATATGACATTATTAGACAGTATGACACGGGTAACCGAAACCTCGTTGAAATTTACAATCACGATGGTGACTGTTATTCCTGTAATGTGTGTGTATCCGTTTGTGCAAAAATTTTATGTGAAAGGAGTTATGATCGGCGCAGTGAAAGGGTAGCCCTTGTCGGAGGAGAGTCACTTAATAACATGAATCAAAAAGAGGTGCAATTATGAAAAAACGAATTGTAGCATGGTTGTTGATCATGACAATGGTTTTGGGATTAGCGGGTTGCGGCGCTGCATCGGCCGGGAGTACGGCCGGCAGTGAGGGAGGAAGCACCGCACAGGAAGGCTCCGCAGCGAAAACGATTACGCTTTATCCGTACAACGCAGGCCTTCAAAGTGGCCCAGTGACTGGCTGGCTGGGAGATTATCTTCTGGAAAAGGGAATCATTTTGGAGGTCATTCCCTATAGCGAAGAAAAAACACAGGCGATGCTGGCCAGCGGCAGTCTGCCGGATATTGTTGTGTTCAACTCGGCAACCAATGCGAAAGCCGCTCTGGAGGCTGGGATGTTGCTTCCGCTGGATGATTATCAGGACCAATTGCCGCACGTTATGGAAAACGACATCTTAAAAGCAGGCCTTGACTATGCGCGAGAATATTATGGTACCGAAGATGGCGAACTGAGCATTTTACCGTTTGGCGTTGGGAAAAATACGCTGTATGCTGCGGCGGATACCGACCGCTATGCCATCAAACTGAACTATCAGCTTTACGAACAGATTGGTGCGCCGGAATTTGAGAAGTTGGAAGACGTTATTCCAATCTTGAAAGAAATGCAGCAGGCCTATCCGCAAAACGAGGAAGGGATGAACGTCTATGCGATGAATCTTTTCTCTGATTTTGACACAACGCATTTCTTCAACATGATGAGTATTTATTCCATACTGGGATATCATTGGAACTATCTCCCGTATGGTATCGAATATGAAATCGAGACAGGAACGCCATATTCTATTTTCCGAGAGGACAGTGTTTACCGGCGCGGTGCTCGCTTTATGTACGAACTGAACCAGCAGGGGCTGCTGGACCCGGACTCTCTCACACAGGAGCGAGCGACCGCAGATAAGAAAGTTTCAAGCAAGGCGTCTGTTGCAGGCTGGGCTGGTGTTCCGGGCTGGGCGGGAAAAGGATATCTGCCGGTTCCGTTCGACGAGTTCAAGCCGTCGCTTGTTACAGAAGAACCGTACGGCAAGGTAGGGATTGCAATCAGTGCGAATGCGGAGAATGTAGATACCTGCTTGAAGTTTGTTGATATGTTGGCGGATTATGATGCGTTGCTCACTCTGTATAATGGACCTCAAGGAGACCGTTGGGATATTAAAGACGGTAAGCTGGTAATGACGGATAAATTTAAAGAATATCTTGAAGCCGGCGGCGGTACGTACGTTCTGGAAAATGGTGAAGAATACTCGCTGTTCAACATCGTTTCCTACATTCCAAACATGGGAAACACCATAGAAAAATATGGCGAACCATTTCCGATGACGCTTTGGACGGAATATGTGGATCGGCAGTATGAAACCGAGGATGCCCAAGCGTGGAGCGCGCGGTATGGATACAAATATCTGAAGGATTTGCTGGAAGCTGAGAATAAAATGACTGCGGTGATGGACACCTCGTTTGTTCCGTTCTTAACACCCGACAGCGATGATATGAAGCTTACTCTGGCCGCGCTGAAAGATGTGATTGTACCGAGTACCTGGGAACTTATCTATGCAAAAGACGACGCGGAGTTTGAGCAGATCTGGAGCCGGATGAAGCAGAACGCAGAAGCGCTTGGCCTGGAAGACGTAATCTCGTATAAGGTTGAAGATATTGCACAGGCCAAGGAGACTGCAAAACAGTTTAAGTGATGAAACGCAGGAGCGGAAACAGATTTTGAGAAAAGGCCGCGGCGCCACTCAGAAGCCACAGAGAGACAGTGTGCTGCTGGGTGGCGCTGCGGTGGCAATTGCTGTAGATGTCGGCTGCTGTCCGGCGGGACAGAGTGGGTACGGATGGAAAATATGAGATGGAGAAAGTGCTATAACAGGCACAAAATTTCTTTCCTCAAATATGTGAGAGAAGGACGGGATGAACGATGAAAAAATATGCTTTTGCAGGTGCCGGAGGCAGAGCGACTACAATGTTTGCTGTGCCGCTGGCGAAAGAATACGGAGATGTGGCGCAGATTGTAGGCGTGTTCGATCCCAATCGCAAACGCTGCGAAGCGCTGGCAAAGCGCACGGAAACGGAGATTCCTCTGTATACAGATTTTGATACTATGCTGGAAGAGACGAAGCCAGACGTCGTTATTGTAGCCACAGTGGACCGTTATCACCACGAATATATCGTACGTGCCCTTCATGCGGGATGCGACGTCATTAGCGAGAAACCCCTAACAATTGATGATGAAAAATGTCGCGCCATTCTGAAAGCGCAGGAGCAGACCGGAAAAAAGGTGACCGTCACATTCAATGTTCGCTTTATGCCGTTTGTAACGCGGATAAAGGAATTGATACACGAAGGATGTGTGGGCGATATTTTAAGCGTTCACTTTGAGTGGATGCTGGACACAGAACACGGCGCGGATTATTTTAGAAGATGGCACCGTAAAAAAGAGAATTCCGGCGGCCTTTTGGTACACAAGGCCACCCACCATTTTGATATGGTCAATTGGCTGATTGACGATGAGCCGGTAAAGGTGAACGCATTCGGCACAAGAAGATTTTACGGTCCGGTCAGGGAAAATCGGGGAGAGAGATGCCTCACCTGCGGATATAAAAAGCAGTGCGAATTCTATTTTGATATTCAAGCGTCCGCTCTGAACAGAGAGTTTTATTACGAATGCGAGAGCGAAGACGGATATTTCAGAGACAGATGTGTTTTTGACGACGAGATTAATATTGAGGATTCCATGAGCCTGAATGTGGCATATAAAAAAGGCGCGATAATGAGCTACAGTCTGACAGCACATTCACCTTATGAAGGATACCGGATTGTAATTAATGGAACGGAAGGCAGAGTGGAGGCGGAAGATTTTCACGGCTCTGTGGGGCCGTTTGCGGGCAGCCAAATTCACCGTTTGCGCTTGTACAATCGCCAGGGCGAAGAAATTGATATTCATGTGCCGGTTGCCACCGGTTCCCATGGCGGGGGAGATTCGCGCCTGCGGGAGATGTTGTTCCGCGGAAGCGTGCAGGATCCTTTGGGCCATATGGCGGATACCCGTGCAGGTATAATGTCGGCTATCGTGGGAATCGCTGCCAACAAATCTATGAAGGAAGGCCGTACCATCTCCGTTGAGGAACTTGTTCCAGAGCTGTTTTAGGCGTTTTGTCAAGACACACGAAGGCGGGACACTCTATGGACATTCAAAAAATAGACAAAAATTTTCTGACTCGAATGCCGTCCGGAATAGATCTGCGGTTTTATGACGCGGATGAGGTGCCATTTGAAGTGTACGGGCTTTTGCCGCACCAACAGGATGAGCCGTATCGGCGCATACCGCTGCAGGTTGGGAAGGAAAGCAATATCGGGGTGGAATATCTGTCGGCATCCACCACGGGAGGCCGGATACGCTTTCGCACGAACTCGAGAATTGTGGCCATATCGGCAGAATGGCCAAACCTTACCAGGATGAACCATATGCCGTTATCCGGAAGCAGTGGGTTTGATCTGTATGTGGAAGAAAAAGGACAGGCGCACTATGCCAAAAGCTTGATCCCTTCGATGGACAGCGACACGAAGCTGGAGGCTGTGGCGGACTTGGAAACAGGAAAAGAGCGGAATATTTTGATGCATTTCCCTTTGTATCAGAGAGTAGACCGGGTGAGAATCGGTCTAGAGCCACAGGCGGTGGTGCTTCCTTCAACCGCGAAATATTTGCCCGGAGCACCCATTGTATATTATGGGTCGTCAATCACCCAGGGCGGATGTGCCAGTATTCCGGGAAACGCCTATCCGGCGATTGTATCGCGGATGCTCCGTTGCGACCATGTCAATCTGGGCTTTTCCGGAAGCTGCCGCGGCGAAAAGACAATGGCGCGTTATCTTGCGTCGCTGCCCATGCGGGCGTTCGTTTGCGATTACGACCACAATGCGCCGAATGTAGGATATCTGGAAGCCACACATGAAAGCCTGTTTCAAACCGTAAGAGAAAAACAACCCGAACTGCCGATTCTCTTTCTGTCCAAACCAGACTTTAGCAATGGGGATGAAAAGGAAAACGATGCCCGGCGTAGCGTGATTAAGAAAACCTGCGTTAACGCACAGCGGCGGGGTGATGCTAACGTGTATTTTCTGGATGGAGAGCAGTTCTTCAAAGGGTTCAACGGGGATGGCTGCACGGTGGACGGATGCCATCCGAACGATTTGGGATTTACGCGGATGGGAGAAAAAATTGGCGCTAAATTGGCACAAATTCTGAACATCCCCCTCTGAGCCGCGCGAACGTGCGGTAATGGCGGTATGTGTTTTTTCGATAGAAACCATAAATACAAAGTTGATGGAGATGAATTAAAAAATGGAGATAAAAGTATTTGATACATCAAAGGAATTAGGCAAAGCGGCGGCAGTCTTCAGCGCACAAGTGCTGAATAGAGCAATTGCGGAAAAGGGGAAGGCCAGGCTTCTGATGTCCACAGGCGCATCGCAGTTCGATACGATAGAGGCGTTGCGAGATGCAGATGTGGAGTGGGACAAGGTGGAGATGTTTCATCTTGATGAATATATTGGCCTCCCGGAAACACATCCGGCCAGCTTTCGGAAATACCTGAAAGAACGCTTTTTAAGTTATGTCGACATCAGAAAGGCGCATCTTGTGAACCCGGACAACGGGGTGGAGCCAGCACTTGAACTGTTGACGAGAGAGGTGCGCGCTGGGGAGATCGACCTTGGGTTGATTGGAATCGGCGAAAACGCCCATATTGCTTTCAACGATCCTCCGGCGGACTTTGAAACAAAAGAAGCGTTTCTGGTGGTCAACTTGGATGAGGCCTGCAAAAAACAGCAGATGAGAGAAGGCTGGTTCGCTACAATAGAGGATGTCCCGAAGCAGGCGATTTCAATGAGCGTATATCAAATCATGCAATGCAAGACGATTTTGTCCTGCGTGCCTTATGCGGCAAAGGCAGATGCGGTGAAAAAGACGCTCGAAAGCGATCTGACTAATCAAGTGCCTGCCACCATGCTCAAAACACACAGCAATTTCCATTTATTCCTAGATAAAGATTCTGCGGCGAAAGTAGCGGATAAGATATAATGCATCAAGAATAATGTGGAGAATATGACATGAAAGTAATCATTTTAGGCGCAGGCGGACGCGGCAATGTATATGCAAAATATTTTTCCGAAAACGGAGTAGAGATTGCAGGCCTGGCCGACCCAAACACAGAAAGGCTTCACAAGGTGGCGAACAGCAATGGGATTCCGGAAGCAAGCTTGTACCATAGCTGGGAAGAAGTGCTTGAGAAGCCCAAATTTGCGGATGCGGTTGTGAACGCAACCACAGACCACTTGCATTATAAATCTACAATGAAGGCAATTGAACGCGGCTACCACATCCTGATCGAAAAGCCGATTTCTCCCAGTGAAAACGAATGCATCGAAATGGTGGAGGCTGCGGAACGGAAAAACCTTATTTTTGCAGTGTGCCATGTGCTGCGTTACGCTCCTTTTTTTGAAAAAATAAAAGAATTGGTGGAAAATGGAGCCGTTGGAGACATTCTTAATTTTCAATTGACAGAAAATGTGGGATACTGGCATTTTGCCCATTCGTTTGTTCGGGGCGTGTTTCGAAACGAAAAGGTGTCCAGTCCGATGATTTTGGCGAAATCCTGTCATGATTTGGATATCATCAGTTATATTATGAATAAAAAATGTGTCTCTGTAATGTCGGACGGCGGCCTTACTCATTTTGTACACGCCAACAAGCCGGAAGGAGCTCCCACCCATTGTCTGGATGGCTGTCCCCATGAAAAGAGCTGTCCCTATTTTGCGCCCAAGCTGTATCTGACACAGATAACAGATGTGAGTTGGCCAACGACAGCAGTGACGACCGATACTTCATTTGCGGGTCGATATGCTGCTTTGCAAACGGGACAATATGGCAGATGTGTGTATCAGTGCGACAATGATATGGCTGACCATCAAAGCGCGGTCTTCACAATGGAGGACGGCTCTACGGCAAGTTTCAATCTGATCGCATTGTCGAGCGAGACAACCCGTATCCTGAGAATTTATGGCACAAAGGGTGATATTCAGGGGCATTTGGATCGGAATCAAATATTATTGTCCGATTTCAACAGTAAAAAAATAATCGACGTGAAATACGACACAGTGTCCAGTCTAGTTTCGGGGCACGGCGGCGGCGACGCCCGTCTGGTGGAAGATTTTATTGATGCGGTAAAAGGCGACACGCGAAGTATGAAAACGTCGGGACGGCTTTCGCTGCAAAGTCACAGAATGGCCTTTGCGGCAGAGAAATCCCGTAAAACAGGGCAAAGAATTTCCCTGTAATATGAACGGTACGGACGGCGGTTATACTTCTGTATAGTCGCCGTTTGTTAAGAATACATCTCCGGCAGTGATAAGAGACGCAAAAAGAAAAGCGCGGAGCGGTTCAAGATGCAGATTTTTCATATAAGGCGGTGGGTAATAAGGATGCTATATAGTGTAGTCGATTTGGGAAGACAGGCGGTTATGGAGTGCTGGCGTCATACGGTGTCTGTGGAAATGCCGGAGCGTTCGGTCCGTCCGGCAGTTCTGGTGATTCCGGGCGGTGGATACAGCTATATTTCAGATAGGGAATGCGAACCAGTGGCGTCGGCCTTTTTTGCAAAGGGATTTCATGTGTTTGTACTGCGGTATGCGGTGGGGAAAGATGCGGACAAGGGGCGCCCTTTTATGAATGCGATGGCCGCGATTGTCATGCTGAGAAGAAAAGCGGAAGACTGGGGAATAGCGGCAAGCAAAATTGCTGTCTGCGGTTTTTCGGCAGGAGGGCATTTAGCGGCGGCCAGCGGTATATTGTCCCATACGAAAGAATGGCTGTATGAGGTGGGATGTACGGAAGGCGAAAATTTACCGAATGCGGTCATTTTAGGATATCCGGTTATCACTTCCGGTCAATATGGGCATCGGCAGTCTTTTGAAAACCTAGGCAGTACAAAGCCGGACGATGAAATTGCACAGAATTATTCTTTAGAACGACACATTACGGCGAATACTCCGCCTGTGTTTGTTTGGCATACGGTGGAAGACAAAAGTGTGCCTGTAGAAAACACCTTGCTGCTGATAGAAGCGTTGCGCAGAAATCGAGTTCCTTTTGAGGCGCATCTTTTTGAAAAGGGGGCGCACGGAGGCTCAATATGCAGCGCAGAAGTAGGCAGAGAGGATTCAGAATGTTCTCCTTGGTTCGATATGGCTGTACGATGGCTATCGTGTCTCTTTTCATTCAAAGTTTAGATCGCAAACTGAGTTTGCAGCAGCAGAAGATTTGGCGCCGAGCTGATACAGTTTTCAGCCGGAGAACTGCTTGCAGAAACAGTGTTGAATTTTCAGAAACTATCTGGCTACGCCGTGCAGCCAGGCGGAAGTTCTCAGTGAACATGGCAGAAGGAGCGGTTTTTTATGTCAACTGTGGAGAAAAAGCCGTATATACACCTGTCTATCGACGATACGTTTGAAATTTTTAAAGATCTGGCACAGAACGCAATGTACTATTCAAGTATATTTGAAAATCCTTATTTGCATTTTTTAGAGATGCTTCACACGCAATACGGCCTCGTGGCCAGCATGTATTGCTTCACAGAAGAAGGGGATTTTAGCCTATCGAATGTACCGGACATTTTTTGCCCTGACTTCACAAAAAGTGCAGATTGGCTCAAATGGGGATTTCATGGCCGCAGCCAGAATTCCCGATACCAATATGCTTCCGGGAGGAAAGCGCAAAAAGATTATTCTTTTGCTATCCGAGAATTGTTGCGTATCACAGGGTCTGTCCGTTGTATTGATGTTGCTCCACGGCTGCATTTTTTTGCCGGAACTTGGGAATGCATCAGGGCGATGTGCCAATCAGACCACGGGCTGAAGGGCCTTTTTTCAGCAGATGACGACAGACTCTCCTATTATCTTGATTCCACTCAAAGTAAACTGCTTAAGGCTTATGGGCTGTATTACGATCAAGCGATGAACCTTTTTTTCTTTTCGACAGACATTCGTTTGGAGCGTATTCAAAGTATTGCAAAAGAAAGAACGAATATGGAATATTGCCTTTTGGGGAATGAAAGAAAAAGCAATGGATTACATGTATTTACACATGAAAACAGGCTCGCAAATGAGGAAATCTGCCAGAAAATAATTGATTTATGTGTTTTTGCTCAGGAAAGGTCTATTCCCTTTGCCTTTCCTCTTCAGCGGCTTGACTTAGTACTTTGATGTAGTTGGTGCACCAGGTCGGTCTCGTTGTAAAGACGGGGCCGATTTTTTTGTATATTGTTTTGCTGATAAGATGGTGGAGGAGGGGAGACGCAGATGAAGGTCACACATGCTCTTTCGCTGAATGACACGTTTTAGGTGAAAGGAACAGAGTCCCCTTTGAACTGGAAGGATGTTTCCCTCTATCGAAATGAATTCAATGAAGTGATTAGCCGGGCGGCATTTGACGGAACATTTGTTTCGGAACGGGTGTCTTCCACATCTCCCGAGTTCGGGACAGACGGCGGATATGCAAAATGCTGGCTGCGCGAGAAGGATGAGATATATCTGTATAAGGGCGGGAGCGCTTTGTATGAAGTGGAGCCGTTGTCTGAGTATCTGGCGGCTCAATTGGCGGAGCAGATCTGTCCGTCCTATACCGCATATGACTTGTCGCACCACCATGGAAAACTCGTCAGTAAATGCAACCTGTTCACAAGCGAAAGTCAGGGACTGGCAAAGGCAGGACGCATCTTCGGTGAAGAGCGAACGATGGAACACTTCAAAGCCGAGCTCATTGACTATCTCTACTACTACAATAACCGCAGAATCAAGCTAAAGCTAAAGGGCCTGACACCTGCTCAACACAGATACCAGACCCTTCAGGTCGCTTAATTACATATTTTCTCTAACTTTTGGGGGGCACTTCACGCATGTCCCGCTCCTTTTTCCGCTTCAGGCCGACGCATTGGCAGAAGCTTTGCTGAAGTAGTAGCCAAGGTCATTGCACACATCTGTGAGCTCTCCGTTCTGATCGTACAAGTCCAGATGCGTCTGAAAATCCGCATTCAGTACGAACTCCACACTCAGCTTTCCATCCTGCTCATGCAGATAAACTTTGTTGACGAACATCCGCAGGTGCGCGTCACTGACGCTGCCTTCTGAAGTGATGGCGTCCAGCAGATCGATGCCGGGCCGCATCGACTCCTTTCTCGCTTCAATACTCGCCTGAGCATCGCGGTATTCGTTGATCTGCTGCTCCGCACTTTGAATGGCTTCGTCCCTCTTCTGCAGCATCACATCATAGATATCCGCATGAGCCTTATCACGGATCCTCTCCATCAGAATCTGCTCCACTTCATTTTTGAGGACGGATATTCGCTCCTGCAGCCGGTCGATCTGCCGTTCCGCGTTGAACTTTTGCGCGGCCCAGTCTTTGGCGAGCGCGTCGATCGCTTCCCAGTTCGCGTGCGCCATCTTTTTCACCCGCAGCAGTTCTTTGTAAACGAGATCATCCAGAACTTCCTCCCGGATGAGGTGTGTCGTACAGTATTCTTTGCCATACCGGTGGTAGGTGTTGCAGATGTACTCCACCCGCCGGCCGCCCTGCGGAAGCTTTCGCGTCCGTGCCGTACATACCGAGTGGCAGTCCGCACATTCAATGATACCCGTATAGCGGTGTATCTTCTGTCCCGGCGCTGCCCGGACCCGGTCTTTCACCCTCTTTTGGAGGAGGAATTGTGCCTGCTGCCATGTCTCTCTGTCAATGATGGCAGGAACGGCGTTTTCATGCCGGTACTGTTCCTCCGGCGGAATGAACCGGAAGGTCTTGTTAATCTTGTCCGTCCTGGTTTTGTGGCAGATGAGCGTTCCCGCATAGAATTCGTTTTCCAGGATACGCTTGATGGTCGTACTGATCCAAAGCTGCTGTTTGGATATCTGCGGCCATGTATGTGGGACATTTTTGCCGAGCAGCGTTTGCTGGTAGTATGCCGGAGTGTGTACGCCGTCGGCATTCAGCTTTTTGGCGATCTGCTTGAAACCGTATCCGTCAAGGTAAAGCTTGAAGATCAGCCGGACGGTGTCGGCGGCTTCTTCAACGATCACGACCTGCCTGGTGTTCTTGTCCTTGAAGTAACCGAAGGGAGGGATGATCACGATCCCTTCTTTTTGCTTTTGCCTATAGGTGGAACGTATCTTCCTGCTGGCGTCCTTGGCATACATGTCGTTGATGATCTGTTTCATCCCGATGACAAGGTCGTCGTTCTCATTGCTGGTATCGATGTTCTCAGTGACGGATATCACACGCACGTCATGCTTTTTGAGGTAGTCGATGAATACCGCAGTCTGTGTGCGGTGGCGGCCGAGGCGCGAAAGGTCTTTTACGATGACCGCATCGATTTGGTTCTGTTCCACTGCTTCACATATTTTTTCGATCCCGTCCCGGTCGAAGCGCATGCCGCTGACATTGTCATCAAAGGATTCGCCGGCGATGGTGAATCCGTTTTTCTCAGCATATCCGGCAATGATGCTGCGCTGATTGGTCAGGGAATTGAGTTCTTCGTCCTCATCCCGTGACAGCCGGTAATAGAGCCAGGCCCGCATTTGTTTTCCCCGCTTTCTTGTTGGATTTGACAGCCGCGCGACATGGCGGCCGCGCCGCCTTGCTTCGGCACGACACACCATATCACAGCGGACAGAGAATAGCTATGGAAAGCTTTTAAGCGGAGGAATCTTCTACGGAACCAACAACATCCCGTTGAGAAATTTGTGCAGGGGAGACAGTATAGAAATCGTGAACGACAGCTTTGAGGAAACGGTTGAAGTCATCGTCTGTGCCGGTGTAGCTATACAGCACACTTTCGATGACGGGTGTTTTGCGCTTCGTCAAACCTGCCACCCGGAAAAATCGCGAGCATCGAAGCGGGAAAAGAACTCCGGGTTTTGTTTGACGTCGAGCCAGCCCGCATAGCACTCGATCGCTTTCTCTACAAATTCATTGCG
>OBXM01000654.1_pt1 | contig 30299 bp, 28 predicted proteins | sample 1538141 | NCBI WGS metagenome assembly OBXM01 (sample SAMEA2580153, study PRJEB22360) | human gut metagenome | biome: human gut; feature: human-associated habitat; material: faeces | place: Denmark | collected 2008/2010 | reverse complement strand
GGCGTGTTCGGGACTTTCACCCGTTAGAGCGCGCCCATGGCGCGCAAACTAAAAAATGGTTAGACCCCTAATTAGAAATCTAACCATTTTAGATACATAACACTAACTAAATGACATTGGGTTCTGAATAGTTACCATTATTTTATATCAACGAGTCCATTTCTAATGGCAAAGACCGCTGCCTGTGTTCTATCACTGGAATCAATCTTTTTAAAAATACTTGAAAGATGATTTTTTACAGTACGTTCACTTATTCCTAATTCTACTCCAATTTCTTTATTAAACATACCTACTGCAACCAACTTCAATACTTCTATTTCTCTCTTGGATAACTGTTCTAATCTTTCTGCATCCAAATCTCTGGCAATTAATTTTGAATTCAAAAGCGGAATCAAACTTGGTTGAATAAATTTATCTCCTTCATATACAGATGTCACTGCTCTTATTAATTCATGTGCATCAGAATCTTTAAGGACGTAACCATCTATTCCAATATCAACAGCTCTTAATAAATATTCAATCTCGTTATGAACAGTAAGAATAATAACCTTGGTCTTTAATTTCTTTTTTCTAATCTCCTGGAGTGCTTCTATACCATTCATAACCGGCATATTAATATCCAATAAAACAATATCGGGTTTACTGGAGCGGATTTTCTTGATACACTCCTCCCCATTGTCTGCTTCATCAATAACCTGAATCTCTCCATCAAATTCAAGTATACGTCTTAATCCCTCACGAACCATTTTGTGATCATCTGCTATTAGAACTCGAATCATACTCATTATGTACCCTTTCTATTAATTTGACGCTCCACCCATATATTTAACCAATAGGAATTGTAACAATAACTGTAGTTCCCGTATTGCCTGTATCAACTGCCATACTTCCATTCAGAAGCTTTACCTTTTCCCTCATAAACTGCATACCAAAATGATTTTCTTTTATATCTGACTGTATACCAATACCATCATCGCGTATTTCCAGATATATCTCTTTATTTTGAATATGTAATGTTACATAAAGCCTGGAAGCTTTTGCATGTTTATAGACATTCGTTACAGCTTCCCGTAGAATTCTATATACTGTAATCTGAATCACATTATCAACAGAATTTATGGAATCAATATCAAATGTAACATTCATATCGCTTTTCTGGTCAACATCTCTATATAATCTTTCAATAGATGCATCCCAACCAAAATCATCAAAAGACATTGGTCTGAGATCATAAATCGTATTTCTGATATCCTCAATGATATCTTTAATTTGCTTTTTCGCAGAAATCAGTTCCAGTCTTGCCTGTGTGACATCTTTGTCAAAATACAGATTCGCTAATTCCAGCTTCTGAGATAATGCAACTAATTCCTGCACTGTAGTATCATGCAGATCTTCTGCAATACGACTTCTTTCTGTCTCCTGAAGCATAAGAAAATCTTTGTAAGACATATTATTCTTATCTTTTATCATGCCAATGGCTCCCTGGCAGGCAGACCTGCTTTACGAGGATATTTCTTCGGTGTCTCTTTTACTTTTTCTATGATAAAAAGATTTCTGTAAATATCTGATTCAGGTAGCATGAATTCCCTTTGTCCAGTAACCTTGCCTCCCAGTAATCCAATCGCATGCTTCGCTGCAATACTCTCTTCATTGATTTTCTCAGATTTATAAGAAATAAAGTGTCCGCCTACCTTTACATAAGGAAGACAATACTCCGATAAAGTAGATAGATTTGCTACAGCACGTGATACACATAAATCAAAGCTTTCTCTCATACTTCCAGGTTTTGCAAAGTCCTCAGCCCTGCCATGGATTGCTGTAATTTTATCTAAGTGAAGAGTACTGATAACCTCATTTAAGAATTTGACTCTTTTTCCAAGAGAATCCAACAATACAATATCCATATCAGGATACATGATCTTTAATGGAATTCCTGGAAATCCTGCTCCTGTTCCAATATCTATGACCTTCATCGGTTTCGTACAGTCAATCGCCTGGCACAAAGACAGACTATCTGCGAAATGTTTCATACAGACTTCTTCAAAATCAGTAATTGCTGTAAGATTCATAAAAGAATTCCACTCAATCAGTAACTGATAATAGGTAAGAAATGACTGTTTTTGTGTATCTGTCAGTACAAAATCAAAGCCTGCTACTGCACGTTCTAAAATAGAAATATCTAAATTTGTATTATCACTCATATTCATCCTTATTCGTTATGAGCAGCATTCGCTGCATGAAAATGTTCCAGATAAACCAGCAAAACAGAAATATCCGCAGGACTTACTCCGCTGATTCTTGAAGCCTGACCAACACTTACAGGCTGGAACTGCTTCAACTTCTGTCTTGCCTCAAGACGAAGACTCTTCACATCGTCATAGTCGATGTCAACAGGAATCTTCTTCTTTTCCATCTTCTTATACTGTTCTACCTGTTTAAGCTGGCGTTTGATATAACCATCATACTTGATATTAATATTGATCTGCTCAATGACCGCCTCATCCAAAGGCTTACGCTCAGGATCAATCTCAGCAATCGCTTCATAGGACAACTCTGGACGACTGATTAACTCAGCCAGAGAAGCAGCTGTATGTAGACCAGAGCTTCCCTTGCTTTCCAGGAAATGCTGCATTTCCTTATTTGCACCGACTTTGGTATTCTCAAGACGTGTAATCTCTTCCTCGATCTGCGCCTTTTTCTTCAAAAGCGCATCATACTGCTCCTGAGATATCAAGCCTACCTGATATCCAATCTCACGCAATCTCAAATCCGCATTGTCCTGACGCAGCAAAAGGCGATATTCTGCTCTTGAGGTCATCATACGATATGGTTCGAAATTCTCCTTCGTAACCAAATCATCTACCAATACCCCCAGATAAGCCTGCGAACGATCCAAAACGATCTGCTCCCTGTCTCGTACAAAGAGACTTGCATTGATTCCTGCCAGAATACCCTGCGCTGCAGCTTCCTCATATCCACTGCTTCCATTAAACTGTCCTGCACTGAAAAGCCCCTGAATTGCCTTAAACTGCAAGGTAGGATATAACTGTCCCGGATTAATACAATCATATTCAATCGCATACGCATTACGAACCATTTTGCAATGTTCCAATCCCGGAACAGTACGATACATTGCCAGCTGAACATCCTCAGGCAGAGAAGAACTCATGCCTCCGATATACATTTCATTTGTATGCAGTCCTTCAGGCTCTATAAATACCTGATGTCTCTCTTTATCTGCGAACTTAACAACCTTATCTTCTATAGATGGGCAATACCTTGGACCTGTTCCCTCAATAACACCCGCATAAATAGGCGATCTGTCCAGATTATTACGGATGATCTCATGCGTCTTTTCATTTGTGTAGGTCAGCCAGCAGGAAGCCTGTTCAATCTGTACATCCTCCGGATTAGTAGAGAAGGAAAAAGGCACAACTCTTTCATCGCCAAACTGCTCTTCCATCTTACTGAAATCAATAGAACGCTTATCCATTCTGGCTGGTGTACCAGTCTTGAAACGACGCATTTCCACACCCAGACTCTTTAATGAATCTGTCAGATAATTAGCAGGCTGCAAACCATTTGGACCTGTATAAGTAATTGCTTCTCCACACAGACATCTTGCTTTAAGGTAAGTACCTGTACACAAAATAACAGCCTTTGCTTCATAGATTGCGCCGGTATAAGTCTTCACACCTGTAATTTTCTTCGTTGCAAGACCATTAGGTGTCTCCAGCTCCTCTGCCAGAAGCTCAACAATCTCTGCCTGTTTGATTGTCAAATGATCCTGATTTTCCAAAACATTGCGCATAGCTCGGGAATATTCTGCCTTATCAGCCTGTGCACGAAGAGAATGTACCGCAGGTCCTTTGGATACATTTAACATCTTGGATTGAATAAAAGTCTTATCTATATTTTTGCCCATCTCTCCACCAAGGGCATCCAATTCCCTTACCAGATGTCCCTTTGAGGAACCTCCGACATTAGGATTACATGGCATCAGAGCAATACTGTCTACACTCACTGTAAAAATTACAGTCTCCAAACCAACTTTGGCGCAAGCCAGCGCAGCTTCACATCCCGCATGCCCTGCACCAATCACACACACATCAACTTTTTCCCGAATTTCAGGCATTTTTATATCCTTCTTTCTTATTATTTCCCCATACAGAATTTTGAGAATATCTCATTAACCAGATCTTCTCCAACTTCTTCCCCTATAATTCTGCCAAGAGCAGCATAAGCACTCATCAGATCAATAGAATAGAAATCCTCCGGCATTTCATCTTCCAGACTCTTCTGCACCATTTTCAGACTGTCATATGCTTCAACCAAAGCCTCTTTATGTCTCTGATTGGTAATATATATCTCATCATTTACTGCAATTCTGCCTGCAAAGAACATATCCTGAATTGTCTTCTCAAACTCATCTATTCCCGTATTATCTTTGGTCGAAGTACGAATTACATGCAGACTGTCATCATGCTTTTCTTCACCCTCATAGATCTCACGAAATTTATCTTTGATCTGTTCTTCTGTTACTACTGGCTCCAGATCCGTTTTATTCAAAAGGACAATTACTTTCTTATCACGTATTAATTCAATAATTTGTTCGTCATTTTCATCTAATTCTCTTGAAGAATCTACTACATATATAACAAGATCCGCCTGATTTGCATACTTACGTGCCTTTTCTACGCCAATTTTCTCCACTTCATCTTCTGTATCACGAATACCAGCTGTATCAATCATATTCAGTCCAATTCCATGCAGTTTGATTGATTCCTCCAATACATCTCTTGTCGTTCCTGCAACACTGGTAACAATTGCCTTATCCTCCCCTACCAGAACATTAAGCAGGCTGGACTTACCCGCATTAGGCTTACCTAAGATAACCGTGCGAATACCATCCTTTAACATCTTACCATTATCCGCACTGTCTATCAGCTTCTTTAATTCCTGACTCAGTCCCCGTGTTTTTGCCATAAGCTTATCTGGATAACCTTCCAGACTGATATGCTCCGGATCATCCAGTGCAGATTCTATAAAAGCAATTTCATACAGAATATCTTCACGCAAGCTGCGGACTTTTGCAGATACAGAACCCTTTAACTGATTCACGGATGCTTTCATTGCAAATTCATTTTTAGAATGAATCAGATCCATAACCGCCTCAGCTTTGGACAAATCAATCCTTCCATTTAAGAAAGCTCTCTTGGTAAATTCACCCGGCTGCGCCAGTCTTGCCCCATGATGCAGCACAGTTTCCAATATACGGTTCATAACAAGAATTCCACCATGACAGTTGATCTCAACTGTATCTTCTGTGGTGTAACTGTGAGGACTACGCATGACTGCCACCATAACTTCGTCAATCAGCTCATCTTCATCATATATATATCCATAATGAATGGTATGGCTTGCTGCCTGTGACAGCTTTTTTTGATTTTTAGGTGAGCGATACACTTTATCTGCTACCAACAGGGCATCACTGCCGCTGATTCTGATAATTCCTATTCCTGAATCACTGACTGCTGTTGCAATCGCTGCGATTGTATCTGTCTGCATATCCCGATGACCATACCTTTCTCATTTTAACCTATTTAACTTTAACTATAATCTATTTTAGCGATTATTTCAATGAAATATCTCACTAAAACAGCGTCACAATCAAAGATACTCCTGATAAAATCAGCATAATAATAACCAGCTTCTTAATTTTCTTCTCATCCAGAAAACTACTGCCCTTCATTCCCAGAAATAATCCCAAAGCCATAAAAGGGAATAAAATAACAGACTGCTTTAGCGTAGCCAATGTAATAATACCGGTGACACCATACATTACCAGTCGAAATAGATTATCAATCAAAAAGACTATACATAGATTTCCTTTAAAAGAACTACTGTTATCTGTAACACGTCCCATATATGCTGCCAGCAAAGCGCCAATTCCATACAATCCACATAAAATACCAATTGTTATTAATAACAGTTGTGATTTTTTAGTTTTTCGCATATATTCACGCAGAAGCATCTCTACCCCAATCGCAATGATTACAAATCCAAAGATACCTTTAATAACTTGTGTATTTGTATTTTTAAGAAGCAGTATTCCTGGAATATCACCCAATAATACAAGACCTGCTAATGGAAGACACACCTTCCACTGTACAGACTTACGTTCCTTATAGGAAATCATAATATTACTTGGCAATCCAAGAACCAATTCTACAGGAGATATATTTACATTATTCGTACTGAAGCTCAATATAGTGGAGAAGACAAGTGTATTTGCAAATCCACACAGCCCTTTTACAAAGTAAGCACATACTGCGGCAAACATCATCCAACCCATTTATTACATCCTGCCTTTCTACTACACTTCAAAGAAATCCTCCAGAATAGAAACAAGTCCATCTTCATTATTTGATCTATCTGTAACCTTATCTGCTATTTCCTTTACATGCTCTGCACCATTAGACATAGCTACACCCATACCGGCTGCTTCTATCATGGAGATATCATTATCCTGATCCCCTGCAGCTAATGTATTTTCTATTGGAATACCAAGATGGTTACTCAGCCACTCCAATGCTTTCCCTTTACCGGATTGAATCGGAAACATTTCCAGTAAATTATCATTGGAGAATAATAAGTTAATTCTTCCTTCTGCCCATGGCTTTAGAACCTCTTTTAACTGCTCCAGCTTTCCTCTTCCTTCAATGGAAATCGCAACACATTTTAAAGGCGGCATATCCTTAAAAGCATCTGATACCTGCTCTACCAGAAGCGTAGGCATATGAATAACCTTCTGATAAAAATCCAGCTCCTTTGTCTGCCTCTTAGATACAATTGCACAATCAGTATAAGAATGTATATGAACACCCATTTTTTCACATACATCAAAGATATATTCTACGTCCTTCAATTCAAGTCTTTTCTCCATGATAACATGACCAGTTGCAGCTTCTACTACAATCCCACCATTACTTCCAATATAATACAGGTTATTATCGGGAATTCCAAGCTGCTCTCCTACCTCCATTACACTCATCATAGGTCTTCCTGAAGCTAATACCATATAATGTCCAGCTTCTGAAATTTTCTCTATCACTTTTCTGGTTTCAGGAGTCAATTCTTTTTTATCATTTAATAACGTACCATCTATGTCTGTAAAAAATATTTTTTTCAACTTAATCACCTCTATACTGAAAAAGTCCCCACCCAATTGGTGAGGACTCTTAAATACCGATCCCTATCGTTTTAAAGTAACAACGACACGTCTGTAAGGTTCTTCGCCTTCACTATGTGTTGTAACAAATCTGTCATTCTGTAATGCAGAATGGATGATTCTTCTTTCATAAGGATTCATAGGCTCCAAAGATACAGGACGTTTTGTACGCTTTACTCTGTAAGAAATATTCTTAGCCAGATTCTCAAGTGTCTCCTTACGTCTCTGTCTGTAGTTCTCAGTATCCACTTTTACTCTTATGTATTCGTCAGTACCCTTGTTTACTACCAATGAAATCAGATACTGCAGGGAATCAAGTGTCTGACCTCTCTTACCGATCAGAACACCCATTTCGTCTCCGCTTAATTCAACATCCAGTGCATTCTCTGTTTCATCAAATTTAGCATCAATGACTACGACCATATTCATAGCCTGGAATACATCCTGAAGGAATTTCTTAGCCTGATCCTCAACAGATAACTTTTCTTCAATAATTCTTGCTTTAATAACAGCAGGTTTGGAATTGAATCCAAGAAATCCGGTAGAACCTTCTTCAATTACTTCATATTCCAATTTATCACTTGGCACTGTAAAGTGCTTGCATGCTTCTGTAACGGCATCATTAACGGTTTTTGCTGAAAACTCCATGAATTCCATGTTCATTTACCCCCTACTTATTGTTCTTTTCGTTGTATTGCTTTACCATATTAGCCTTGGCTGCCAAAGAACCAGGCTTTGCATTCTTATTATAATATTCTGTAGATTCTTTAATTGCCGCAGCCTTCTCTTCTGCTGTTTTAGCAGGTTTATTGGAAGCTGTATTCTTATAAGCTGTTTTGGATGAGATATTCTTGGTATTTGTTCTTGCAGCTGCATTTAACTTGGCAGGATCAATACCTTTCTTCTTCATCTTTTCATTATACTTTTCAATATTCTTAGCAATCTCTGCATCTACATCCATTTTATCAATGTGTTTATTGATTGCAATCTGCTGGATACTTCTGACAACCGCACCGATAACCCAGTACAGACCCATACCTGCGGGAAGTGTTAAACAGAACCATGCTGACATGATCGGCATAACGGTATTCATCATCTTCATAGACTGCTGCATGCTGTCAGCCATATCACCCTTTTTGGCATTGCTGTTATCATTGCTTGGGGCCTGAGGCATCAGCTTATAGTTGATCCACTGTGTCAGAGCTGCCAGAACAGGAATCATAACAGCACCAATCAGAAGCAGATAATTATTGGAAGCAAAAGAACTAGTGATGGTATCCATTGGTGTATTACCAATATTCAGACCGAGGAAATTATTATAGGTATCAATCAGACCTCTGGTAGAACCATTACTCAGAATCAGACTTCCATTATAAGTCAGATCAGCCAGTCCAAATTTTTCTGATAAAGTAGCCATATCTGTACTGGATACCTTATTCAGAGTATCAATAATTGCATTTCTTGTGTTGCCTGCAATATCAAAATTCTTAGCATAATATGCTGCGGCACTCATGCCCTTTACATATTCCACACCATCTGCAGCGCTCATGATTTTATCAGCCAGAACACCAAAAGCGTCACCTAACTTGGTAACATATGCCGGCATGGAATAGATAACACGATACAGGGCAAACAGAATCGGCATCTGAATCAACAGCTGTACACAGCTTCCAGATGGAGATACACCATACTTTGCATACACCTGCTTGGTCTCTGCGTTCATGGCAAGCATGGATTCATTGTCCTGCTTTCCCTTATACTTAGCCTGAATTGCCTGAATCTCAGGATTCATTTTTGCAGAAAGCTTGGAGAACTTCTGCTGCTTAATAGTAAGTGGCATCAGTAATAAATAAATAACAATTGTAAAAAGAATAATAGATAAACCGATATTGGGAATACCAATCAAATCAAGAAACTCGAAAATAACGTTCATGATAACGCCAAGTAACTTAACTACATACTGGAATATCGGAGTTGAATTCTGTGTCAATAAAATAAAATCCATCTGTCTCCTCCTAATCAAGACTCCCTTTTATGGTACCGGGTCATATCCTCCCTTTGAAAAAGGATTGCATCGAAGAATTCTCCATAACGCAAGTAAACCGCCCTTGACGGCTCCATATTTCTGAATCGCTTCCAGACCATACTGAGAGCAGGTTGGATAATATGGACACTTCGTACTTTTAAGCGGTGACAAATACTTCTGGTAGAATCTGATCATTCTGATCATGATATATTTCATAGATAACCTCCTTATCAGCAGGTTATTAATATTCTATGGAGCTTCGATACATGCAGCAGTGCACTCTCTATTTCGGCATAACCGACTTCCTTTGCACCGACCCTTGCAACGACTACTATATCTAAACCACTATTAAATATATTTTCATGTAGTCTGTAACTTTCTCTGACTAATCTCGTAATCCGATGTCTTACGACACTGTTTCCGACTTTCTTACTGACAGAAATTCCAAGCCTGTTTTGATCTGTTCCATTCTCCAGTACATACATGACCAGATATTTGTTGGCGTATGATTTACCGCCCCGATATACCCGCCTGAAATCGCTGTTACTTTTCAATGATTCCGAAAATTTCATATAAACTCTCCAAATCAAAGAGAAAAAGGCCACAAAATGTGACCTATGCTGATAATCTCTTTCTTCCTTTAGCTCTTCTTGCAGCTAAAACTTTTCTTCCACCTGGAGTACTCATTCTAGCTCTGAAACCATGAACCTTAGCTCTCTGTCTTGTCTTAGGCTGAAATGTCATTTTCATTGAGAAACACCTCCTTCTCATTCTATATACAGTAAAATATCTGTCTTATGATGCAATCGGTATCTTCCCTTCAAAAGGGCAGAAAAATACCATGTACTAGAAAATATCATTAAGATTATAATGTAAAAAAGAACGTTCGTCAAGGCTAAATTCAATTATTCTTGTAGCAATAATTCAAATCCCCAGTAATTCCACGCCCAATTACTGTTTTCACCGTTTCTGTCAGTCAATATCAAGTAGTATTTCTGTCTGAAATCCGGCTTTGCATTTATTTTAACTACATCCTGTCCAATATAAGAGGACATCCACATGGGAGTAATCTGATTTTCTGTATATCTGTATACAAAAATATGCTGTGACCATTCCTTTTCATCCTGTTCTATCCAGAATGGTCTGTATTTGCCAAATCTCCCCCTCTTCCAGCATAGAAGAATCAACTCGTCATTGCCATCACCATCTATATCACAGGATAAGACATCCTGCACTTTCACACCTTTTTGGCTTTTCCAGATGATTTTCTGATTAGAACTTCTGCTTACACTCACTGCTCTGGAAGATAAGGTAACTTCATATTCCCCTGTTGCATCCTTTATCTGTCTTTTTTCCCATGTAACCCAGCCTGGAATCTTATTACATGATATACAGATTAAGCCTGTCATAACGGCGATACCTATACATACCGCCGTTATGACCTTTTTCTTACCATTCATAATGGTAACGATAGCTGTCAGTCCATGCAGGCTGTTTTATATCCGTAGTTTTCTGATATTCCATGTCGTCATTGGCTTCAATTCCCATCATGACTCTCCACTGTGTATCAGTCAGTCTGTCATTTAATGGCTGTTCAAACTGATAGAATGTATACACACTTCCTGAAGCCAGTTTGATCTTGCCATCTACCTGCACAGCAACAATAATCTGGGATGGATCTCCTGTAGCAGCTTCCAGTACACTTCCATTGGGATCTGTTGCGATATCTACTACCAGTGCCGCAGGATACTCCTCACTGAATATTGTATCAGAATCTGCATTTGCTCTCATGGCATCATACCAGAAATGCTCGATATTACCGCCATATGTTCTGATTAGGTCATATTCTTCGTCTGTCAGTGTTTCATTCTGAAGCTCTTTATTGGATATCGTCTGTAATCGAAGCGCCAGCTCCTCCAATTTAACCAGATTATCTTCATCTGCATCACTTAACATCTGATATTTCTTTAATCCCTGTGCTGTCTGTTCCGCCAGACTGGCAAATCTCTCATAAACAACCGGCTCCGGTTCTACATAACCACGATCATCCGGCTCTTCTTCCATACCGCCTCCCATTTCAGCCATGACCTGTTTGGAATACAGTACTGTATCATGCTTTAATTCTGTATAACTTCCTGCAAAACACTCCAGATTCTTCTTTGCCCATTCCTCATTCTGCATAAATATTGGATATCCTTCACCCTTTTTCTCCAATAAAGGACGTAATGTATGTATCCAGCTTGCATACAGACTGGCATTCCACAAAGAATCATCTGCCTCATTAATACCGGTTCTGAGCTTCTCCATATTTTCCATATATCCCGGATAATCTTCTACTCCATTTTCTTTTAACAGATTCAAGGCAACATCACTGCCCAAAGCAGCCGGTACATCCAGCACATCAGGTAACATACGTTTCTCTCCTGCACTGTTACTCTGAACATTACTGTAGATCAGCTTCTGCATGACCATTGCATCAATGGAGAATCTCTGTCCCATGAACCGAAAACCCGGTATTACATTTTCTTCTCCGTCTTCAATAGGAATAGAATTGATCTGAGGTACTGGTAATGCCGCAGTATTGGTCCTATAATCCAAAAAAGCATCTCCATTTCCTATTAAGTCTGTTACTTTGGCATTTTCACCGTAAGCAGCCCTGATAAGCGGTGCATATTCACATACTCCATTGTCATCACTTGCTCCTGCAAAGAAAGAAGTCACACTGTATACAGACTGCCACAGTTCATATGCCTCACTGTCAGAATCCAGTGCTTTGGTAATCAGAAGCGCACTCCTGTCCAGATCTTCTGTTTCCTGCTTAAAATGCATTCTTCCATACCACATCATGGCTTTAAAATATGCCTCTAAATCAGAATCTCCCTCATAATATCCTCTTGGCTTATACTGGGAATAATCCTCTTCATCATCGGTAATCCCTGAAATCATGATTCCCTGTGCAGTCTCTATACGGGATAACTCAGACTCTACGATATCTGACACATAATCTTCTATCTGAACTGTATCATCCAATAATTTTGCCCCCACTGTGAAAAAGGCAACATTTCTAACAACAGCGCTTTCCCATTCACTTCCTTTAAGCTGCACATACTGCTCCTTACTGTCTTCCAGCATTTTTATTCCAAGCTGTCTGACCTGATCCGCAAGATATTCTTTTTCAATATTTTTTAATAAATAGGCAAAATAAACATGGTATGTATGCATGAGAGAATCCACAGTCACAAAATTTGGTATCATATTATATCTGTTTCTTTCATATAAATCAAAAAATTCTCTTCCGGCCTCTTCCCTGACTACAAAACCATTTTTTGCAAGTAACTCTGTCATTTTATCATCCAGATAGAACTGCCATAAGTTATCTACATTACTTAAATCCTTCTCCAATATGTAAGAGTCAGCAGCAGGCGATATATTTTCACTGCTGTCTGCTGTTGTAGAAATCAACCTTGGTCGCTGCCCTATTACAGAATACTCTGTCGCTGTATCAGCTTTACTCTGTACTTCTTCCACAGATTCAGTCTGTGTTTCCTCCTGTGTCTTTGTCTGTTCAGATACCACATCCTGATTCTGTACTGCTCCACAACCTGTCAGCATTGCCGCTGTAACAAGTAACGCCACTATCTGTCTTGTTTTATTTTTCATACTTCTCTCCTTATAACATTTCTCTCAACTTCATAGTGTTATAGTATCTACATTTACAGTATATCATATTCTGATTTCCACATACAGTTTTTCTATATATATTGAAGCAATTATATGTTTACTCACATTTCGTGGAAATTTTGTGGACAAAATTTACGTCACCCGACAGAATTTACATAAATGCAGTCCATAATTTACACAATTCTTCCACGAAATATGTGGAAAAATCCACACAAACCACAAGATATCCACATTTTGTTGATATCTTGTGGATATCTCGTAGATGACTGGTAGAAAACTTTTTATGTCAATATTCAAGTACTGAAATTTACAGGGTGGATTGTGTTTATAACCATTCACAAACTTATCCACATTTCAATGGATTTTCTGTTTAAAAAATTTCTTTTTTTACGATTTCCACAACATTGGGGATAAGTTATCCACACATTTTGATTTTATCTGGTCATAAATGTGTATTTCTTTTCCACTTTATTCACATTTCTGTGTAAATGATTTGATTTTTTTATTTTTTTGGGGTACTATGGTTTTATATATATTATTGTAATGATTCAGAGGTAGAACATGAACGATATTCAAGAGAAATGGAATCAGATTAAGGAAAGCATTCGGACCGAGTACGAATTAACCAATATATCTTATGAGACTTGGATCGCACCGTTAAAATTATATAAAGTAGAGAATAATGTCGTAACGATTATGATTCCTTCCGACCAGGCACAGACCATTAATTATATTTCAAATAAATACGGTCTGTTTTTTAAAGTTACCATTTCAGAAATTATGGACCATGAATATGATGTAACCTTTATTTTGGAAAAAGACACCGCATCCATGGGCAATTCTGAAGTTCAGCCTGCCGGCAGTATCTCTAATATCAATTATGAAAATGCCAACTTAAACAGTAAATATAAATTCGACACCTTTATTGTAGGAAGTAATAATAAATTTGCCCATTCTGCAGCGCTTGCTGTAGCGGAATCTCCGGGAGAAGCTTATAATCCACTTTACTTATATGGCGGTGCCGGACTTGGTAAGACTCACCTTATGCATTCCATTGGACATTTCGTACTGGAACAGAATCCTAATATGAAGGTTCTCTATGTTACTTCAGAGCAGTTTACCAACGAAGTAATCGAATCTATCCGTAGTGGTAATGCAGCTGCCATGACCAAGCTTCGTGAGAAATACAGAACCGTAGATGTACTGCTTATTGATGATGTGCAGTTCATCATTGGTAAGGAATCCACGCAGGAAGAATTTTTCCATACTTTTAATGTACTTCATTCTGCCGGTAAGCAGATTATTCTGTCTTCTGATAAACCACCTAAGGAAATGGAGACTTTGGATGAACGTTTCCGTTCCCGTTTTGAATGGGGACTGATTGCAGATATCCAGCCACCTGACTATGAGACCAGAATGGCTATTCTGCGAAAAAATGCAGAGACCTATGATAAGGAAATTGACGATGAGATCATCAAATACATCGCAACGAACATAAAATCCAATATCAGGGAGCTGGAAGGCGCTCTGAATAAAGTCATGGCAAATGCCCGTCTTAATAAGAAAGAGCTTACTCTTGCTCTGGCTGAAGATGCCTTAAAAGATGTCATTTATCCAGATCAGGTTCGTGAGATTACACCAGCTTTGATCATTGATGTAGTGGCAGAGCATTTCAATGTTCCTAAGGAAGAGATTACTTCCAAGAAGCGTAATTCAGAATATGTACTTCCTCGTCAGATCATCATGTATCTATGCCGTAATATGATTGATATGTCTCAGCAGAGCATTGCCAATCTTCTCAGCAAGAAGGATCATACTACCATTATCCATGGAATCAAGAAGATTGATGAGAAGCTTGCAACAGATGAAGACCTGCGTAATAAAATAGAAACGATCAAGAAGAAGATCTCTCCATCATAGTTTGATTTTTATGTGTATAACTTGTGGTTACCTATGTAGAAATTATGTGGGTAATCCACAATTGATATCTTTTTCTTCTCCATACATCTTTTCTCAGGTTGTGAATGGTTCTGAATAACCTTACTTTTTCCATGTTCTTTTTTCACAGGTTTTTCGAATCGTTTTCCCTGGATTTTATGGCTTCTAATCGGTTATTCACATTTCCACGCCGATTACTATGAATACTACGAATTTAATCTTTATTATATATTTTTTGCAGTTTTTATTTTTTTCACTTTTTTGTTGAAGGGAGTTATTCACATGAAATTAATATGTTCTAAATCTAACTTACTGAATGGGGTTAATATTGTTTCTAAAGCAGTACCCAGTAAAACAACCATGTCTATTCTGGAATGTATTCTGATTGATGCAACGAAGGGTCAGATTACTTTAACAGCCAACGATATGGAGCTTGGTATTGAAACGGTGATTGAGGGTGAGATTATCGAAAAGGGTATTATTGCTCTGGATGCTAAGATTTTCCTTGAAATGGTACGTAAGCTTCCTGATAATGATGTCACTATAGAAACAGATTCTTCCTATAAAACAATCATTACCTGTGAAAAGGCTACCTTTAATATTATTGGTAAATCCGGTGAGGATTTCTCCTATTTACCTCAGATAGAAAGATCTGATTCCATTCTTCTTTCCCAGTTTACTTTAAAAGAAGTCATCAGACAGACAATTTTCTCAATTGCAGATAATTTTACAAACAAGATTTTAACGGGAGAATTATTTGAAATCAATGGTAATCTTTTAAAAGTTGTTTCTTCTGACGGATTACGTATTTCTCTTCGTAGAATAGAACTGAAAAATACCTATCCTGATAAGAAAGTAATTGTTCCCGGCAAAACATTAAATGAAATCAGTAAGATTTTATCCGGTGATGCTGATAAGGATGTCAATCTCTTTTTTACTGACAAACATATCTTATTTGAGTTTGACAATACAACTGTAGTTTCTCGTCTGATTGAAGGAGAATACTTAAAGATTGATAATATTTTATCCGCAGACTATGAAACAAAAGTAAAAATTAATAAAAGAGAATTTTTAAGCTGTATTGACCGTTCTACACTTCTTGTAAAAGAAGCAGACAAGAAACCTATCATTCTGGATATTAAAGATGATGTCATGGAATTAAAAATGAATTCCATTGTAGGTAGTCTGGATGAGGAAATTGATATAGTAAAGAACGGTAAAGATCTGATGATCGGTTTTGATCCGAAATTCCTGATTGATGCATTGAAGGTCATTGATGATGAAGATATTGAGATCAAGCTTCTCAATCCAAAGGCTCCATGCTTTATCAAGGATGAACAGGAAAGTTATATTTATCTGATCCTGCCTGTAACTTTTAGTACAGTTGCCTGATGACATCTGTACAGAATTGACATAATGTATCAATAAATGGTAAGATATAACTGTCTATATTTATGGACAGTTATATCTATTATTCATATTTGTATAGTCGGAAAGGACTTATCATGAAAGAAGTAAGAATCAAAGATGAATTTATAAAGCTTGGACAGGCTCTGAAACTTGCCGGTCTGGTAGAATCCGGTGTTGATGCCAAGTTTGCTGTACAGGATGGTAAGGTTCTGGTAAATGGTGAAGTCTGTACTCAGAGAGGTAAGAAGCTTGTAAATGGTGATGAAGTCACATTTGCGGGCGATACCTTCAGAATTTTGGCATAGAGTTCAGGAAAGAATGAAGCATGATTATCAAATCATTGGAACTTGATCAGTTTAGAAATTATCATTCGTTGTCTATGACCTTTGATTCTGGAACGAATATCCTCTATGGGGATAATGCACAGGGTAAAACCAATATATTAGAGGCTATCTATTTATCAGCAACAACCAAGTCACATAAGGGAAGTAAGGACAGAGACATTGTACATTTTGGTGCAGAGGAAGCGCATATTCGCACTTATATTGAGAAAGACGGTTTGGAGAATCGTGTAGATATGCACCTTAGAAAAAGCAAGTCCAAAGGAATTGCCATCAATGGTCAGAAGATTAAGAAGGCGGCAGATTTACTTGGGCTTTTAAATGTTGTCTTTTTCTCTCCGGAGGACTTATCTATTATCAAGAATGGACCGGCAGAGAGAAGACGTTTTGTGGACATGGAATTATGTCAGTTGGACAGCTTTTATCTGTACAATCTGAATAATTATAATAAAATCGTAAATCAGCGTAACAAGCTTTTAAAAGAATTGTCCTTTAATCCAGGATTAAAAGACACTCTTTCCATATGGGATTCCCAGTTGTTATCCTATGGAAGCAAGGTTATTGAGCGCAGGATTTCTTTTGTGGAACAGCTCAATGACATTATTTATGATATTCACCGTAAGTTATCTGGAGATAAAGAAAATCTGAGGATCATTTATGAACCGGATGTTACGTTACAGGATTATGAACGCAGATTACAGGAAGGTCAGGACAGAGATATTCGTCTCAAGCAGACAAGTACCGGTCCTCATAGAGATGATTTCTGTTTTAAGGTAGGAGATATTGATATCCGCAAGTTCGGATCTCAGGGACAACAGAGAACAGCAGCACTTTCCTTAAAGCTTTCGGAGATAGAACTTGTAAAGAAAATCACAAAGGATACGCCGGTTCTTTTACTGGATGATGTTTTGAGTGAACTTGACAGTAACAGACAGAATTATTTATTAAACAGTATTGGTGACATCCAGACGATTATCACTTGTACCGGTCTTGAAGAATTCGTAAACAACCGTTTTGAAATTAATAGAGTTTATAAAGTTTCCAATGCAACTGTAACGCAGGAAAACTAAATTGGAGGTTAGAAATGAGTACTGAGTATGGAGCAGATCAAATTCAGATACTGGAAGGTCTTGAAGCAGTCAGAAAAAGACCAGGTATGTACATCGGCAGCACTTCATCAAGAGGCTTGCACCATTTGGTATATGAGATTGTTGACAATGCCGTAGATGAAGCACTGGGAGGATATTGTGATACGATTGATGTTACGATCAATCCGGATAATTCCATAACAGTCATTGATAACGGACGTGGTATTCCTGTTGGTATCAATCATAAAGCAGGTATTCCTGCGGTTGAAGTTGTATTTACCATTCTGCATGCGGGCGGTAAATTCGGCGGTGGAGGATACAAGGTATCCGGTGGTCTTCATGGTGTTGGTGCGTCTGTTGTAAATGCGCTGTCCAACTGGCTTGAAGTAGAGATCTGCAATGAAGGCAAAATTTATAAGCAGAGATATGAGAGAGGACATGTATGTTATCCTCTGAAAGTGATCGGTGAATGTGAACCTGGTAAGACAGGTACGAAAGTTACCTTTTTACCGGATGATACAATTTTTGAAGAGACTTTATATGATTATGACATTTTACAGCAGCGTCTTCGTGAAATGGCATTCCTTACCAAGAATCTCAAGATTATTTTAAGAGATTTAAGACCGGATGATAAGCCAATCGAGAAGACATTCCACTATGAAGGCGGTATCAAGGAATTTGTTTCTTATCTGAATAAGAGCAAGACACCTTTATACGAAGATGTCCTTTATTTTGAAGGCAAAAAAGACAACGTATATGTAGAAGTTGCCATGCAGCATAACGATTCCTATACGGAAAGTGCATACAGCTTCGTAAATAATATCAATACACCGGAGGGTGGTACACATCTTGCCGGATTTCGTAATGCAATTACTAAGACATTCAATGATTATGCAAGAAATGCAAAACTGTTGAAAGACAGTGAAGAGAATTTAAGTGGCGATGACATCAGAGAAGGTCTGACTGCCATTGTTTCCATTAAGATCGAAGATCCTCAGTTTGAGGGACAGACCAAGCAGAAACTTGGTAACTCTGAGGCAAGGGGAGCAGTTGACAGTATTGTCAGTGAACAGCTTACCTATTATCTGGAACAGAATCCTATTGTAGCCAAGCAGATCTGTGAGAAATCCATTCTTGCACAGCGTGCGAGAGAGGCAGCAAGAAAAGCAAGAGATCTTACCAGAAGAAAAACTGCACTGGAAGGAATGGCACTTCCTGGTAAACTTGCAGATTGTTCTGATAAGGACCCTAAGAACTGTGAAATTTTCATCGTAGAGGGAGATTCTGCAGGTGGCAGCGCCAAGACTGCGAGAAGCCGTGCTACACAGGCTATTCTTCCACTGCGTGGTAAGATATTGAATGTAGAGAAGGCAAGACTGGATAAAATTTACGGCAATGCAGAGATCAAAGCCATGATTACAGCATTTGGTACTGGTATTCATGAAGATTTTGATATCTCCAAACTTCGTTATGACAAGATCATTATTATGACAGATGCCGATGTAGATGGTGCACATATTGCAACACTTATGCTGACGTTCCTTTACAGATTTATGCCGGATCTGATCAAGGAAGGACATGTTTATCTGGCACAGCCACCTCTTTATAAGCTGGAGAAGAATAAGAAGACATGGTATGCATACAGTGATGAGGAACTTTCCAAAATTCTGGATGAAGTAGGAAGAGATCAGAATAACAAGATTCAGCGATACAAAGGTCTTGGAGAAATGGATGCGGAACAGCTCTGGGATACTACAATGGACCCTGAGAAGAGAGTTTTGCTGAAAGTAGCAATGAATGAAGAAGCAGAATCTGAAATAGATCTGACCTTTACGACCTTAATGGGCGATAAAGTAGAACCAAGACGTGATTTTATCGAAGCAAATGCTAAGTTTGCCAAGAATCTCGATATTTAAGTTATAAAAAGGCAGTGTAACCAAAATCCAAGGATTACAAGTTACAGAAAGGCAAGATTATTAATATGGATGATACAATATTCGACAAAATTCAAGAAGTCGATCTGCAAAAAACCATGGAGCAGTCCTATATTGAATATGCCATGAGTGTTATTGCATCCCGAGCACTTCCGGATGTAAGAGATGGTTTAAAACCGGTTCAGCGTAGAGTACTTTATTCTATGATTGAATTGAATAACGGTCCTGATAAGCCACATAGAAAGAGCGCACGTATCGTTGGTGATACAATGGGTAAATATCACCCTCATGGTGACAGTTCCATTTATGGTGCATTGGTTAATATGGCGCAGGAATGGTCAACGCGTTATCCTCTGGTAGACGGACATGGTAATTTTGGTTCTGTAGATGGAGATGGCGCAGCTGCCATGCGATATACAGAAGCAAGATTAAGTAAGATTTCCATGGAACTTCTTGCAGATATTAACAAGAATACAGTAGATTTTGTACCGAACTTTGATGAAACAGAGAAGGAACCTACTGTATTACCAAGCCGTTATCCCAATCTTTTAGTAAATGGTACTCAGGGTATCGCTGTTGGTATGGCTACCAATATTCCACCTCACAATCTCCGTGAAGTCATTCAGGCTGTTGTGAAGATGATTGATAATAAAGTCCAGGAAGACAGAGATACGGATATTGAAGAACTTCTTCCAATCGTAAAAGGACCGGATTTCCCAACAGGAGGAATTATCCTTGGAACCAGAGGCGTAGAGGAAGCATACAGAACCGGTCGTGGTAAGATTCGTGTACGTGGTGTCACCAGTATAGAATCCATGCCAAATGGCAAGAGCAGAATCATTGTATCGGAACTTCCATACATGGTTAATAAAGCCAGATTAATTGAAAAGATTGCCGAATTGGTAAAAGATAAGAAAATAGATGGCATTACAGACCTTCGAGACGAATCAGACAGAGAAGGTATGAGAATCTGTATTGAGCTTCGTAAAGATGCCAATGCCAATGTCATTATGAATCAATTATATAAGCATACACAGATTCAGGACAGCTTCGGTGTTATTATGCTGGCTCTTGTAAACAATGAGCCAAAAGTCATGAATCTGAAAGATATTCTGACTTACTATATCATGCATCAGGAAGATGTAGTGACCAGAAGAACACAGTATGATCTGAACAAGGCAGAAGAACGTGACCATATTTTACAGGGCTTGTTAATTGCACTTGATAACATTGATGAAGTCATTCAGATTATCAGAAGCAGTGAGAATACACAGGTTGCCAAGGACAGATTAATCCAGCGATTCAAGTTGACAGATGTTCAGGCTCAGGCAATTGTAGATATGCGTCTGAGAGCTCTTACCGGTCTGGAAAGAAGCAAGCTGGAACAGGAACATGCAGATTTATTAGAGAAAATCAAAGAATTTAAAGCAATTCTTGCAGATAAGAAGCTTTTACTTGGTGTGATCAAAGAAGAAATCCTGATTATCTCTGAAAAGTATGGAGATGACAGAAGAACCAAATTTGGATATGATGAATACGATATCGACATGGAAGATCTCATTCCACGTGAGAATACAGTAATTGCCATGACCAGTCTTGGATATATTAAGAGAATGACTGTAGATAATTTCAAGACACAGAACAGAGGTGGTCGTGGAATTAAGGGTATGTCTACTATTGATGATGACTATATCGAAGATCTGTTGATGACTACGACACATCATTATCTTATGTTCTTTACGAACTATGGACGTGTATACAGATTAAAGGCATATGAGATACCGGAAGCAGGCAGAACTGCCAGAGGAACAGCTATTATTAATCTGTTGCAGCTGACACCTGGTGAAAAGATATCAGCCATGATTCCAATCAGTGAATATGAAGAAGGCAAGAATCTTTTCATGATCACAAAGAATGGTATTGCTAAAAAAACACCTGTTATTGAATTTTCAAATGTGAGAAAAACAGGACTTGCAGCAATTAATCTTCGTGAAGATGATGAATTAATAGAGGTAAAGACTACAGATGCTGATTCTGAGATATTCCTGGTTACCAAGTATGGCATGTGTATCCGATTCAAGGAAACAGATGTCAGAGCAATGGGCAGAACAGCAATGGGCGTTATCGGTATGAATCTGGAAGATGGCGATGAAATTGTCGGTATGCAGCTGAATACTCAGGGTGACTCTCTCTTAATTGTATCTGAAAAGGGTATGGGTAAGAGAACTCGAATGGATGAATTCAGTGTACAGAAACGTGGCGGTAAGGGTGTTAAATGCTATAAGATTGCTGATAAGACCGGTAATGTAATCGGTGTAAAGGCTGTAAATGATTCTCATGAGATTATGATGATCACAACAGAAGGCATTATCATTCAGCTTCGTATGGAAGATATTTCCATGATTGGACGTAATACATCCGGTGTTAAGATGATCAATCTTGATGAAGGTGTAACTGTAGCAAGAATTGCAAAGGTACGTGAGAAGATTTCTGATGGAATGCAGGAATATGATGACGTAGATCAGGCTGCAGAGAAAGTAAATGAAGAATCTGAAGACGAAGAAGAGGAAAATATCATTTTTCCTACAGAATCTGATGAAGATGAAGAGTAAATAAATAAGCAGCAGAGTTTGAGATTATTTTTCAGACTCTGCTGCTTTCTCATAAAGATACGCATTTCCCATTTTGCCGACTCTGACTACAGTTTTGGTCTCCAGTAGAACATTCAGACCGGTGGTAGCATATTTTTGTGGAATATGAGCGCATTTGGCGTAGTCTTTCGTGGTAAATCTGGCAGGAAGTGTATCTGGTAAGAATTTATGATAATCCTTCATGGTATCAATACGTACTTCATCATAGATATCAACAGGAATGCCATCCATTCTTGAGGAACCTCTTTTTTTGTCATAGCTCCATCCATTAAGATATCTGGTTTCTTCTACATCAATCAGCGAGATAATAAAGTGAAGTCTCGGATTTTGAAGAAACATTTTGATTCTGTATAATTCAGGTATGATCTGATAGAAAGTTCCTGTCTTGGGAGATTTTCTCTTATCAGAGAGTTCCCCCGTTTCTACATCCAGCCAGGATAACCATTTGGTATGCGCAACAGGGTATACGATCGTGACATCATGATTCTGAAGAAAAAAGCTAAGCTTGTCTCTCATTGTATTAAAATTACGTGTCTGTATTTCAAAGATTTCTCCATCTACACAAATATCAGCAACATAAGTTCCAATTCTGATTTCATGATATGCAGGGTTTGGTGCATAATAATATTTAAGGACAGAGTGTATTGTTTTTTCACGCAATGTTCCAATTCCATTTTGTCCTTGTAATGCGCCAATCATTTGCATGCATGCTTCGGAAAAGAGAGCTTTGTCAACAGATTGGCAGACTGTATGGGATTCTGTTTTTTTTCTCATGAAAATATATTCCTTTACATATGGATTCTTAGTTTATCTTATCATAGATACTGTAAAGATTTCAGAATTTTTTATGTTTTTTTTATTGAATATAAAAAGGACTGCATTACAATAAATAGTAAGAAAGGCATGGTTGGTCAAATGTTTGGATATATAACAGTAAATAAACAGGAATTAAAATTCAAAGAATTTGATATGTATCAGGCATATTATTGCGGTCTATGCAGAGTATTGCGGGAAAAATACGGTTTTAGCGGGCAGTTTACATTAAGCTATGATTGTATTTTTTTGATTTTATTCTTATCAGGGTTATACGAACCGCAGGAAGTGAGAGATAATAGAAAATGTGCACTTCATCCTAAGAAGGGAGCACCGGCATGTATTAACATGTATACAGAATATGCAGCTGACATGACGATACTTTTGAGTTATTATAAATGTGTGGATGATTGGAAAGATGAGCATAAGGCAAGCAGAATGCTTTTTGCAAAGTGGCTTACCGGCAATTATCAGAAAGTACAGGAGAAGTATCCTGATAAATGTAAAAAAGTAGAAATCCTGTTTGATAAAATATCGGATTGTGAAAAGAAACAGGAAGAAAGCCTGGATAAAGTATCAGGACTTTTTGGTGAAGTACTGGCAGAACTGTTTGCCTACAAAAATGATGAGTGGGACGCCAGTATCCGAAGAATGGCATTTTTTCTTGGTAAATTTGTATATTTAATGGATGCCTATGAAGATTTGGAGAAAGATAAGAAGAGCGGCAACTATAATCCTTTTGTATTTGTGGAGCAAAACGAGGAATATGAAGAAAAATGTCGTTCCATTCTATCCATGATGATGGCAGAATGTTCAAAGGAATTTGAAAAATTACCAATTATTCATAATATCGAACTATTAAGAAATATACTTTATTCAGGTGTCTGGTGCCGTTATGAGCAGCTACGCATGAAGAAAGAAAGGTTACCCAAATGAATGACCCGTATAAAGTGCTGGGAATAGAGAGAGGAGCAACAGAGGAAGAAATCAAGAAGGCTTATAGAAGTTTAAGCAGAAGATATCATCCTGATGCAAATATCAACAATCCCAATAAGGCACAGGCAGAAGAAAAATTCAAAGAAAATTTTTCTGTGGCGGTCCCTATTATGGAGGACGATAGTGTGAATATAATAAAGAGTAAATATTATGGTATTATCAGAGGTGTTACGGTTGGAATAGCGTTTTTGCTGCAGATTATCACTATGGTGCTTCTTGCCGTATATCTTTTCAGAGGATTTTTTATCATCTATCTGTTAATGGAATTATTGAGCGTTTTAACGGTCTTTGCACTGGTTAATAATGCAGAATCCTATAAAATGTCCTGGATTATTATTATTCTGGTACTTCCGGTAGCAGGATTGTTTTTGTATTTTATGTGGGGACGTAAAAGACGTAATTCCAAAGAAAATAAACGAATATACGAAATTGAATCAGAAATATTTGACCACATGGTCCAGAATACAGAAGTAGCAGAAGATATTCAGAAGCAGCATCCTAATAAGGTTCAGATTAGCCGTTATCTCAGGAAAAAAGGCTTCCCAATCTATAATAATACACAAGTTACATATTATGAGATTGGTGAAGATATCATTCAGGCAATGATAGAAGACTTGAAAAAGGCACAGAAATTTATTTTCCTTGAATATTTTATCGTATCAGATGGAAGAGTATGGAAAGAAATTCTTGAAATACTGACCCAGAAAGTACAGGAAGGCGTAGAAGTCAAATTACTGTTTGATGACTTTGGTACACTGATTATCAATAATCATGCGTTCCGTAAAGATCTGGAGAGCAGAGGAATAGAGCTGCGTATTTTTAATCCAATTCATAAAAATGTGGCAAGATTGTCTTTTAATTATCGTAACCATCAGAAGATTACAGTAATTGATGGCAATATCGGATATACAGGAGGCATTAATCTGGCAGATGAGTACGCCAATTATATTGTGCGTTTTGGACATTGGAAGGATACAGGACTCAGACTTTATGGAGAAGGTGTGTGGAGCTTTACCTGTATTTTTATGGCAATGTGGAAAGCAACAGATGCCGAAAGTGTCTTTGAATATGACAAATATCGTCCTAATGTAAAAGTAAAGGAAGATGGCTATGTACAGCCATTTGCCGGTGGACCTCACAGAAATCCAAGCAATCCGACAGAGGGTGCTTACACCAGAATGATCAACAAAGCCAGGGATTATATCTACATTACGACACCATATCTTGTACTTGATCAAAGTATGAGAGATGATCTGATCAGTGCCGCTCAAAGTGGGGTAGATGTTAGAATTATTGTACCTGGAATTCCTGATAAATGGTATGTGTATATGGTCAATGTATCCAATTATGGCAAACTGATAGAGTCAGGCGTCAGAATTTTTGAATATAAGCCAGGATTTATTCATGCCAAAAATGTTGTTTCTGATGATGAGTGTGCGATTTGCGGAACCATTAATACAGATTACAGGAGTTTTTATCTGCATTATGAATGCGGTGTCTTTTTAAGTGAAATGGGTGCCGTATACGATATGAAGAACGATTTTCTCAGTACGATGGAGAAGTGCGAGGAAATACAGCTTGATAAGTGGAATAAGAGACCCTGGTATCAGAGATTGATTCAGTTTGTTTTAAAAATAATATCACCTATGTTGTAGGAGAAAGGAGATATATATGCGTGAGAAAATAGCAAGATTTATGCAGGGCAGGTATGGCGTGGATGAACTGGCAAGATTTTTAACGGGACTTTCTATGGTATGGATCGTGCTGGAATTAATCACCAGAAATCGATTTTTTGAAATTCTGTTCTGGGTAACGGTAGTATGGCTGTATTACAGAATACTCAGTAGAGATTATGGGAAAAGGCAGCAGGAGAACAGCAAGTTCCTGACACTGCGTTATCGTTTTACTTCAAAATGGAATCAGTGGATTCATCCCAAGGGATATACAGCTAAGGGCAGCAGATGGGAGAAATTAAAATATGATCTTGCTCAGAAAAAGGCATATCATATCTATAAATGTCCAGGATGCGGACAGAAGATCAGGATTCCCAGAGGGAAAGGCAAGATTGCTGTCACATGTCCCAAGTGTAATACGGAATTTATAAAAAGAAGTTAAAAAAAGGTAGCCGATTGGCTACCTTTTTCATGTTCTGAAATTAACCTACAACTTTCTTTACCGCTTCCAATACACGTTCTGCCTGGAAAGGCTTTACAATGAAATCTTTTGCACCGGATTGAATTGCTTCAATAACCATTGCCTGCTGACCCATTGCAGAACACATAATAACCTGTGCATTAGGATCATTTGCTTTAATTGCTTTAAGGGCTTGGATACCATCCATTTCCGGCATTGTAATATCCATTAATACAAGATCGGGTTTTGCCTCGTTATATTTGTCTACTGCTACCTTGCCATTTTCAGCTTCTGCGGCAACAGTATAACCATTCTTGGATAAAATATCCTTTATCATCATTCTCATAAATGCTGCATCATCGACAATTAAAATATTTTTTGCCATTTTATTTCCTCCTCTGGAATAATTTATAAATAGAATGCGCAAGATCAAACGGGTACAACTGTATAATTGTACTGTCTATCAGATTACCTATTTTCATTTTAAAATTAATTTTCACAAACAGATCATCAGGAATATCATCCGGAAAACGGAACGTGTCAATTTTAACTGATTGAACACTTGGTGGTGAGATCTCAATTTTGCTATCGAACATTTTACTCATTGCGGTAGCAGAACTGGCTGTCATCTGGTTCATCGCCTCGGCTACTGCACTGATATGCAAATCGGTTATTTCACCGGTAGAATATGTTCCTGTTCCATCATTTCCCATCATCAGATCAGTAATTATCTTAGCATCTTCGTCCTTTAATATCAGGATGTTGTTTCCATATAACCCCTGTGTGTATTGGACACGAATCAAAACACATGATTTCTCATAGTCATTTAAGATTTCTGTTTTATGAACAAGGGATACATCAGGTGTTGTAATTGTAATGGGCTGACCAAGCATCATATTCATGGCAGTTGCCGAAGAACCTATTGATATATTGGATATTTCACCAATTACATCAGCTTCTTCTTTTGAAAAATAATCCATATGATGGCTCCTTTTATTCATTTAAAGAATTTGTTGAATACGTCTTCATATCATATTCTACATTTATTTTCTGAATTTGTCTATAAAAGAGTGATATTTTTATTTGAAATTGTTATATAATTAACATAATCACGTTATATAATATAAAAAATAGTTAATACAGACAATTATTATAAATATCAAATGTATTAATTATGTAAAATCTTGAAAAGCGGTTTACAATATCACGAAAAATGTAGTATAACTTAGAGCAGAAGACACTATAGAAATGTCTTGAAAGAATTAGAGTTTTGGAGGAAAGTATGGGAGAGAACGAGTTAAAACAAATATTAAGGGAACATGGTCAGGAGCATATTATAGAAGCATATGATGCACTGGATGAAGCTGGCAAAGAGAAGCTGGCTAATCAGGTAGCCAAGATTGACTGGTCTATGGTCGCAATGGCTGGTCATAAGGAACTTGCCCAGGAAAGAGGTAAACTGGAACCGCTATCTGCATTGGAAGTAAACGAAATCAATGCAAGAAAAGATGAATATGAAGCAAAGGGATTGGAAGCAATCAAAGCAGGTAAAGTAGGTGCCGTATTACTGGCTGGTGGACAGGGAACCAGACTTGGTTCTGATGGACCTAAGGGAAAATACAATATCGGACTGACTAAGGATGTCTACATATTTGAACGTTTGATTCGCAATCTGCAGGATGTGACAGATAAAGCAGGATGCTATGTACCTCTTTATATTATGACCAGCGATAAGAATAATGACGAAACAATTGCATTTTTCAAGGAAAAGTCCTATTTTGGCTATCCTGAGGAATATGTAAAATTCTTTAAGCAGGAAATGGCACCTTCTACAGACTATGATGGTAAATTACTCATGGAAGCTAAGGATTCTCTTTCCTTATCTCCCAATGGTAATGGTGGATGGTTCTATTCCATGTCTGTAACAGGTATTCTGGATGATGTTCATCAAAGAGGTATTGAATGGCTTAATATTTTTGCAGTTGATAATGTACTTCAGAGAATTGCAGACCCTGTATTTGTTGGAGCAACAATTGATTCAGGAAGAGTCAGTGGTGCCAAGGTCGTAAGAAAGGCAGATCCGAATGAAAAGGTAGGTGTATTATGCCTTGAGGATGGCAGACCTTCTATCGTAGAATATTATGAGATGACAGAAGAGATTATCAATTCCAGAGAAGCAAATGGTGAATTATCCTATAATTTTGGTGTTATTCTGAACTATTTGTTCCGTGTTGATAAGCTGGAAGAGATCATGAATGAGAAGATGCCGGTACATGTAGTAGAGAAGAAGATTCCATACATAGACAAAGAGGGCAATTATCATAAACCGGAGACACCTAATGGCTATAAGTTTGAGCTTCTCGTACTGGATATGATTCATTTACTGGATAACTGTCTGTCTTTTGAAGTAGTTAGAAATTATGAATTTGCACCAATCAAGAACAAGACAGGTGTAGACTCTGTAGAAAGCGCACAGGCTCTTTTAAAAGAAAACGGCGTAGAGCTTTAAGGATAAAGAAAGGCATATATTTTATATGATAAAGAACGTAGTATTTGATATCGGCAATGTATTGGTAGATTTTAGATGGCGTGAATTAATGAAAAATCTTAACCTTTCCAAAGAAGCGCAGGATCGATTTGAAACATCAGTATTTGGAAGCTGTTGGTGGCATGATCTGGATCATGGTACGATAGATGAAAAAGATGCTGTTATCAGATTAAGAGAAGATAATATAGAATTCAGAGAAGCTTTTGATTTGGTATGGGAGAACCGTGATAAACTGGTGAAACCATATGATTATGCGGTATCCTGGATAGATTCTTTAAAAGAACAGGGATATCATGTGTATTTGTTGTCTAACTATCCCAGAGATATATTTACATTACATGCCAATGTAGGATCATTTCCGTTTCTTGATCATGTAGATGGCAAGATAGTATCCGGCTTTGTTCAGATGATCAAGCCCGATGCAGATATCTATGAAAAGCTGATAGACACTTATCAGCTCAGTGCATCAGAATGTGTATTCATTGATGACAGAGAAGAAAATGTACAGGGTGCCATTAATGTAGGAATGCAGGGAATAGTATTTAAGACTTACGAACAGGCATCAAATGAGCTTAAACAAATATTAGCAGAATAAATAAGCAAAATGTAACTATTCAGAGCCATGCAGATAAACTTGTTATCCAGTAGAGCTGTGAAACAGCGATTTTGCACATAGGGTTCTGAATAGTTGTTACTGTTCACTCGTACCTCGTTCCAGCAACAATTTATGCACACAAAATCAATTGCATTGATTTTGGCGCATGCAAACTCGTGATTTTCATGCATAATCTGCATGAAAACACTTCGCGGCATACTACCTGTGTACAGTAACGAATAGTTACAGTAAAATAAAAAATATGAAAAAAAGAATTGACAATATGGTATAGCTTATGTATAATAAATTTTGCGTCAAGAGAGACGCATAATTAGATATTGGTAGAGGATATTCAGTATCGAGGAGAAATACTCAAGAGGCTGAAGAGGCGCCCCTGCTAAGGGTGTAGGTCGGGTAACCGGCGCGAGGGTTCAAATCCCTCTTTCTCCGTTCTTGTTTATGAAATGTAGAAAAGAAATCTTAGCAACATCAAGATTCTTTTTTTTCGCCCAGCCGAAACTACATAAAAATAAATAAGAAAACATATTGACAGAAATGAAAAAACGTGTTAATATGAAAACCCACTGTGGAAGCAGCGGTTGTGAGAAATAAAAATATTTCAAAAAAGTTCTTGACAAACTTCAAAACGTATGATAAAGTGATGGAGTTGTGTCAAACAAGAACACGCAGAACCTTGACAAATAAACAGTAATGCAACCCTGAAAATTCTATTGAGAAAGTTTCAGAAATGAAACGATAGGATTGTTCAGAGAACAAAACCTTTAAAAAAGTAAAAAGCGCAAATCGAAGATTTGCGACGGATAAGCCAGTTTAACTGGTGCAAGAATCAAACAACTTTAACATGAGAGTTTGATCCTGGCTCAGGATGAACGCTGGCGGCGTGCTTAACACAT
>OBXM01000651.1_pt1 | contig 30448 bp, 37 predicted proteins | sample 1538141 | NCBI WGS metagenome assembly OBXM01 (sample SAMEA2580153, study PRJEB22360) | human gut metagenome | biome: human gut; feature: human-associated habitat; material: faeces | place: Denmark | collected 2008/2010 | reverse complement strand
TGCATAAGGTCGAACATTCTTGAGAATAAAGTGTAAACCAATATTGACAATATCAGTAATCGGCTAATTAAAAGTATTTATTTACAAAAATGCACAGTTCCCGATAAGCTAAGAACTGTGCATTTCTTTTTTCTTCAATTTTACAATTTCTCTATTTTTCAAACAAGAACTTCTCGATTTCAAATGGCGATAAATAAATCTCTCCACCATCATCAGTTTAATTTTCGTTTAGATTAACGATTTCTTTTTCCTGTATTCTCTGTCCCTCGGATTTCCTCATGATAGAAATAATCTACGATCACCGGATGTCCCTGCGGGACTCTGCCATAAGGCATTTCATTATCCACAAATGGGCAGTCATACTTCTTAGCCATTTCCTCAGCTTTTACTTCAAGTGCTTCAAAGTAGCTGCGGTTATGCTTGTTATAGATCTCGTCGTAAAGTGGTACAAGATCAGGATATTTTCCGGCGATATAATCCATAATTGTCTTTTTGAAACCGCCTCGAAGATTGAGATTTTCAAGCCAGAACAGATCGCACTGATCCTTTACCCGCTCAAAGATTGCTTCAAAATCCGTGATACCGGGGAATACCGGAGATACGAAACAGACTGTACGGATACCTGCTTCATATACCTGCTTCATAGCAGCGATACGGCGCTCAATGCTAGAAGCAGAGTCCATATCGTTCTTGAAATTTTCATCTAGTGTGTTGATCGACCATGAAACAGTTACTCGTCCAATCTTCTTCAGCAGATCAATATCTCGTACCACAAGATCCGACTTTGTGCAGATCAGAATATCTGCGTCACTGCCGATCAGCTGCTCCAGAAGTTTTCTGGTATTCCCGAATTGCTCCTCCTGTGGATTGTAGCCATCTGTCACAGAACCGATTACCACCCGCTGTCCGGCATATTTCTTCGGATTCTTAATTTCCGGCCAATGCTTCACATCAAGGAAAGTGCCCCATTCCTCCTTGTGTCCGGTAAAGCGCTTCATAAAAGAAGCATAGCAATACTTGCAGGCGTGTGTACAGCCTACATATGGATTGACCGAGTAACCGCCTACAGGCAGACTGGACTTGGTCATGATGTTCTTTGTTTCCGCCTCATTAATGAGGATTCCATTTATTACTTCTGCCATGATCTCTGTACCTCCAACACTTTATTGAATTCATCCGGCATTTCCTGAATCATATTTTCATTCCCTATGATAGGGACAAGATCTTCCTTCATAAATACAGGAATGTCAAGCATATGCGCCTGATCTGTCAGAGACCATGCCCACTCCGGCTCCGTATGAACCTTTCTGCTCTGAACTCCAGTCATGGTGCCGACAACGATCCAGTTGATCCTGGAAAGATCAACTGAACCTGGATTGTCGAATAGCGGCTCAAAGGTAACATGATAGTGTTTTGCTCTGACATTTTCCCGTAGTGCGTCAATACGCCACAGTTCTGCTTTTCTCGTCACCGTAACACCAAACCATGCGTTTTCCAAATCTGTATCAAAATCCAGCAGATCTGGTCGCTTTGTAAGGAACAGGAACTGATGCTGTGGATTTTCACGGATTTTTTCAAATACCTCGTCTCTCCATTCTGACTTCCAGCCGGAAAGATCGCTCATGCCGGTAAGAAGAAAGTTCTGCGGACGTTTCTTTTCCATCATCTTGAGCTTACCCGGAAAGAATTCAGGGTCAGCAAAGTCATCAATCATATGCCAGCGTTTCACATTATTGCGGGCATAGCAATATGCACACCCCACTGTACATCCGATGACGATATTCATGTTTTGAATCTGATCTTTGATACAAATACTCATGATTTCTGCCACTCCTCAAGATTCTTTCTGATACGGTCGAGGCATTCCTCAAACTGGGTAATTTCTTTCTCCGAAAAACCTTTGTAGTAAATACTGCACATTTTATCAGATACAGAATCATATTCGTCCTTTAAGGCATGTGCTTTTTCAGTCAGAAACAGGAGTGTTTTCCTTTTGTCCGTTTCAGACTGAACACGTCTTATCAGCCCTTGATTTTCCATTCTTTCCAGCATCGTAGTAAGAGAAGTTATCGCTAATCCACATTTAATCGAGAGTGACCTGATTGAGATTCCATCTTCCTGCCACAGTACATAAAGAATACGCCCCTGGGCTCCGTTAAACGCATCAATATTCTTTTCGCTGAGAATCTTCTCAAAGATTCGATCTCCAAGTTGTTTTATTTTGGTAACAAGAAATCCGCCATTCATTTTCATACAAAAACTCCTATATAGTATTTTATCAAATAATACTATATAGGAGCTTTACTGTCAACAGTTTGTATGTCCAAGTAGAAGTAAATTCCGGTTTGCATTCTTTATGGCTTCTACAATTGCCGAAATATGTAATCCATCTCTGTGATCGTTAAAAACTACAATTCTTCTGAAACCAAATCTGTCGAGATTTTCAAGATATTCCTCGATACATGCCATGATCGTTTCTTCGCTGAAAGCAAATGTCCCTGGAAAATGTCTGGTCAACGCCTGTACTCCTCCAAGATAAAAAGGCGGTGCAATCACACACGAAATTTCCATGGCATTTAATTCTTCCCGGACATCATGTGCCTGTTTATATGCCAGATAAATATCAGTTCCCAGAGGCAAATGCGGTCCATGTTCCTCAATAATTCCTATCGGTAACAATACGACTGCCTCCTGCACCACTAAATTTTCGACCTGTTCATATGTCATTTCTGACATAGTATCTTCGAAAATATTCATACACTCTCCAAACGTTTCTCTGTTATTACGTATCTATTCTGACAATATCTGTCAATGCTTTATTGCGGTAAATCAAATCATCTCTTACTGTAAAGCCCTGCTTCTCCCAAAATGAATTTCCAGTATCATTTCGGTCAAACACTACCAAAGCCACTTTGTTGATTTCCAATGCTGCCATTGCCTTCTCTACATACTCTACCAAATTTGCTGCAATCCCCTGTTTTCTATAATCCGGGTGTACTGCCGTATGATAGATATATCCTCTCCTGCCATCATTTCCAGCCAATATCGCGCCAATAATTTCATGATCTTCTGCCACGAAACAGGTGTCCGGATTTCTTTTCAGAAACTTCTCAATTCCTTCTTTAGAATCATCCAGATTATTGAGTCCCATCCCTGCGCAGGACATCCATAACTGATATACTTTTTCATAATCCTCAATTACCATTTTTCTAATCTTCATTTCTTTATCCACTCCCTTATACAATTAATGTACTCTCTGAGTGCTTCATTTAGAAGACTCCAAGAGTGCATAATTATTCTTCTCATAGAAAGCAGCTTTAGTCAAGGACATATTCAAGCTGTACATCACAGGGTTCTTTCTCTGCCAGTTTTGGGTTAATCTCCTTTGCATGGACACAGCCAAGTGCCTTATATGCAGCCTGACTTTCCTTAGAAGAGTGTGCAGAAATATGCAACTTATCTGCTCCTAACCGCCTTGCTTCCTCACATGCCTGATAAAAAAAACATCCCCGGTCCGTCCCACTCACATGGTGTTTCCTCAAAACCATACTTTTTATAGAATTCGACTGCTTCTTTCGTACTGATCAGTTCCAGACTGACTGCCCAATCCGCTGGCTTATGCTCCAATAAATATTTGTTCATAGTCATCTTTGATCACGCAGATTCCTGGTGTTTTTAACCAACAGCAGTTGCATCCAACACAATGTGATATGTTCATTTCTGAAGTATCTACCAGTAAAATCATTTCGATTTTCCGCCTTTCCACTTATACCAAGTCATATCTACCCACTATTCCTGTGACACCTTTTTGGAATCCAGCAATTCGGCACCATAGCCACACACAAAAGAACCTACAATAAGCATAACTCCTACAACAACAGAAGATTCATTATCAAAATTAAACTCCATCCAACCATCTACGCTTACATTCATAAAACCAGTCAAAATCCCCTGTACAACTTCTGCCACAACAGCACATCCTGTCGGAATTACCATAGTCAATATTCCAAGTCTTCTCAATTCTCTGGCTCCCACCTGCGTAAATGGTGTTCCCGCCATCAGTGCATTATGAAAATAAAGTTCCGCAAATTTTGCAAGTACAGCCTGCCCAATACATACAATCAGCCATGCCACCAGCGTTGCACTGATACTTTTCACATTATAAGCATCAAAATCTGCCAACAAACCGTAGATTGTAACACCTCCGATTTTAAAAACCTTACCGCTTCCAAATACATTGCTAAGAAGTCCCACAAAGCATCCACAAATACCTATGATTGAAAACACAAAAGCCACCTTGCTAAGTATTTTTCCTATCTGTGCAATTAACTGTAATACTCTTGAATTATTCATTTTAAAGCCCAATCCCATAAAACGACCAGATTACGCACAAAAAGACCATTTTTATATCAACATTTATCAGGCAGGCAATATTTTAAGAAACTACCGCATCCTGCTATTGAAATTAATCATAATTCATCATTTCTTTCTGTGATCAGTTCCACCCACGCCACTTCAAATCCTGCTTTTGCAGCGACATGCTGTGATGCAAGATTTGAAAAACTTGTCCCATAATATGGCACAAATCCTTTTTGGAGGATGTCAGCTTTAAGTATTGATACAAGTCCCGTGGCAATATACCTGCCCTCAAAATTCTTGTTCACATTGATTCCAATCTGCCAGAAAGAAGGACTATCAGCACTGGCTCCTGCCATGCCGACTATCTCATGATCTATAATTGCTGCAACTGCAAGTACGTCCGGTGACTCTTCACTGAAGCAAAATGCTTCATCAAACCTGTCATCATCTTTAAATTGCATGATATCTTCCTGATTGTATTTTTTTATTTCAACACCATTTATTTCGTGCACACAATCATCCTTGGGAATAAAAAATGGATGGGCTGTTTTAATCCTATATCCTTCTTCCTTTAAAATTTCATCCAGTTTCCTAAAATTTACAACATCCATAAACCAATTACCTGATTTATTGGAAAAATGCTTTTGACATACGTCAACAACGCTCTTTTTTCCTGTAAATATCAGCTTTCCGTTTACAGCAATTACCTTTAAAACACAATCATCAACTTCTTCAAACCGTCTCCTGCCATTGAGTTTTTCATATTCTGTAAAATGATTTTTATCATCCTTTATATCCGAAACCTGACAGCAATAGTCAATTGCTAACTGCTGATATAGTTTTTCTTTTATATAATCCATATCTCCATCACCTCACACTACGATAAACTAATCATCCACTTACGCCTCTTAAAAATAACAAGCGATACAACCAGCCTGAATATTTCTTCTGTGGTAAGCAATGTATACACACCCACAATTTCCCACTTAAATACATACGCTGCAAGCAGACACAGTGGGATTCCGATGCACCATGTGCCAACAATATCAATCACCATGATAATTTTGGTATTGCCGCCGCTTCTTATGATACCACCACCAAGTATCATATTTTCAACCTTGACCGGCGCATACAGGGCAAATACAATAAGCAGTATCTTTCCAAATGTTTTTACGCTGCCATCTACACGATATAGTCCGGTATATACTCCTGCCAGAAGAATGAGCAGTGCCGATACGGCTACCGCTCCGGCTAAGCCTGCATACATAATCTTTTTTGACTCTGCATAAGCCTCATCATATTCTTTCCTGCCCAGCCTCTTGCCGACCATCACACCGGCTGCCGCAGACAATCCACTAAGTGCTCCTACGATAAGCCCCTGTATCGGGCAGGTAAGTGTATAGGCAGCAAGGTTTGACGTGCCAAGATGCCCATAGACGGCAGACTCCACATTTTGTCCGAGGCTCCACAAAAATTCACTGACCAGAATCGGCATAATCATGATCAGATAATCCTTGATAGTAATTTTGCTGAAATGCAATGTCCATACCGGTTTATCTCCATCTTTTCTGATACATAAGGCAAATCCAACAGCAATAAATACAAGGTTAAACAACTGCGAAATAAGCGTTGCAATCGCAGCTCCTTTCATTTCCAGACGTGGGAGTCCGAATTTTCCAAATATCAGCAGGTAGTTCAGTCCTGTGTTTACAGCGACTGCTCCAAAACTTGCTAAAAAAGGTATAGTTGCATGCTCCCTGCAACGCAGCCATGAGGATAAAATATTACTGACCGCCATTGGAATATATGAAAACGCTACAATTCTGAAATAAATTGCACCTGTGTTTATAATCCCCATATCCCCTGTATATAGATTCAGAATTTTAGATGGAAAAACACCTGCTGCAAACAAAAACAACGCAGATATTACAATTCCACAAATAAGGCTCACATCAAAACTGCACCATGCCTCCTTTGTATCTTCTGCTCCAATAAACTGCGCGATTAGTATCCCCGCAACCGTGCTTACTGCACCAATCACCACTGAAAAAATCAGCGAAAAGTTTCCACATAGTCCAACTGCCGATATATTAGTTTCTCCTAACTGTCCTATCATAATCTGGTCAACAATTGAAAAAGATGCCTGCAGCATACTTTGCAATGTAACAGGAATTGCAATTTTACACAATGATTTCATAAACTTTGACATTATAATTTCCTCGTACTTTCTCTTTTTATTAAATCAACTGGTAACACGATTTCTGTCTCACATTCTACTCCATTGCGCATTGCTTCCAGACATTCAATTGCGGTTTTTGCTCTCAAGGCTGCCTCTTGATGAATCGTTGTGAGTGAAGGATTGCTTTCCCTGCTTGCCATGTTATCATCAAAGCCGATGATCTGAATATCCTCTGGAATCCGAATATTCTTTTCTTGTAAAAACTTCATAAACTCAACTGCATAAAAATCTGAAACTGCAAAAGCAGCGGTAACATTGCTCTTTAACAGTTGCGTATATTTATCATCATAAAAACTCATTCTTTCCTTTTCTGTCTTGGGTACCTCCCATCTTAATGTTTCTCCTGGTTCAAACGCTTTGCGAAATCCTTCGATGCGTTCTTTATCCATACAAATGAAATTATCTGCTATGCACAATGCTTTTTCATGTCCTAGCTCCTTTAAATATTTCCCAGCCTGATAACCGCCATCATAATGATTGATGACCAGATTTACTACCTTGGAGCATTTTTCAAAATAGCCATCATACACAACAAACGATATCCTCATCTGATTTCTGAGCTTCTCATAATCGACTTCGCAAAATCCCATCAGAATCAGACCGTCCATATTCCACATAGAAGCAAACACTGGAATCTCACTGATGTCGGATGTCGTTTTTATCATCAGGAAATATCCTTTTTCATTAACCTCGTGGGAAAGAGCATTGAGTGATGACATCACAAATCCATCCTCTAAAACCCTGCCCTCATACTTCACATGGTCATTCACCACCACACCGATGATTCTTGAATTATTTCTCGCAAGCAAAATCCCCGCCATATTCGGGATATATCCTGACCGTTCAAGTTCCTGCTGGACACGTTTTACCGTCTCATCCGAAATCTTTTTGGTTTTGCCATGAATCACCTTTGATACAGTTGCTGTACTAAGACCTAATGAATCAGCAACATCCACGATTCGAACCCTGTTCTGTGCCATATTTATTCCTTCTCATCCTTATATTCTGATTATATGGTACAATAAAAAAATTGCTTTTACAAAGGTTAAACGTGTAACCCATCACAAAATTCTTGTTAAGTTTTTGTGACATTTTTCTATAACATTATTATTTTATCTATAGAGTTGCCTATTGGACTTGATAGTCTTTCACCATGGAATGAAAATGTAAAACAAATCTAGAAGCCATGTTTTTGTCCTTTCAAATACCTGCATTTTCCCATTATACTGTAATCTCAATTTGATTATCCTCAACCGCAACAATGCAGCTTTCGTAATATCCATCACCCGTAGTCCGTGGTCCACTGATAACCTCATAACCATCCGCTTTTAATTCTGCTGTCAATGCATCCACTTTTTCCTTACTTCCCACGCTAAAAGCTATATGTGAATATCCAGTACGAGCTGGTTTCTTCGGTAAATCAGCCATTTCCGGTATATTCATGATTTCAATACGTGCACCATCATCAAATGTAAGAAAATAAGAACAAAAGCCTGTTTTCTGATTGTGATATCCATCATTTGATTTTGCCCCCAGATACTTCACAAAGAATTTTTTTGTATTTTCCAAATCATTTACATAAAGTGCAACATGTTCAATTCTCATAATTATTACCTCTATTCTGTATTGATAAACTGATTAATAAGCTACCTTTTTCTTCTACTATTTTACAGCTTTGTTCCATTCCACTCCCGATTCATCTGTCCATGTATCTTTTCCATCATAAATATAAACAGCATTTATACGATCCATATAGCGACCATCTGCCAGTAAATAGACCGTAGTCTCATCTCCCCTTTGATTAACCAGTTCTTCGACATCCGGTCAATTATCCTTATTCTCGAATTTTTCAGTCGTTGAATTTGAATCTTCCATTGTCTGTTCTTCCGGAAGCTGTACTACCTCTACAATTGCTTCACTCGCAACGACCTGCTCCGTACTGTTTCCAGTATTCGTTATAGTTCCGTTTTCCCGCTGCCCACATGCGCACAATGAACATACCATAATTACAGAAATCATCAAAAATAACTTATTCTTCATATTGCGATCACCTTGCCTTCATATACAAATCTTGGTCCCTCTTCTCCCATCTTTCCATTACTGACAAATCCTGACCGGAAAAGGACTTTCTGTGAGGCAATATTTTCCGCATCGGTTTCCGCCTCCACTTGCTTTACGCTTTCCTGTGACAATGCCCATTCTGTGATTGCTATTACTGCCTCTGTCATATATCCGTGATGCCGGTATTCTTCTTTCAGACCATATCCAATTTCAATCACTCCATCATCCCCAAGTCCCTTAAAGCAAAAATCACCCGCTATAGTTTCTGAATCATCTTTCAATTCCATATTCCAGATGGCATACCATATTCTCTTATCAGGATTAGAAAGACATCCTTCAAGCATCTCAGTGTAAGCCTGTTTCATCTCAGGATCAGATTCTTTTTCAATAACCAACCGCATTTCTTCATCACTTAAAGGATAAAGATACATTCTTTCAGTCTCTACTCTCATGAAAACACTCCTAAAACATCTGTATAATTCTTGCAATCTCCATAACCACAATCTTTAGCATCACTCCACCGGACATCACATAAAACCATATCTCACGCATATGCTGTGACTTTGCAATTGGTGTTGCTATTGCTGCAATAATTATGATTGCAGCTCCAACACATCCGACGATGTTTGGAACACTCACAAGTGAAAATATTTCAGGATTACAGCTTCCATCTATCGTATACTGAATTGTTTTATCCAATCCGTCCCTTGCCGCTGCAAAGCAGCATATAACAAGACCATATGCCAAAACAAACAGGCTCCTTCTGCCCCAGAAATTAATGTTGCTTCTGTTACTGATTGAGTATCCAACAAACCCAACCAGCGATACAATCATAAGTGTAGTTACTGTTGTTACCATATTTCCAAAATAAAGCTTCATCTGTTTTTCCTCCTGCTAATTCAAACTTTTGTACCACTCAGTAACTGCCTTCAAATTCTGTAAAGATACTCGTTTTCCACCATTTACCATCATATCTAACATATCATCCTCTTCGGACGTACGGTCGGTTTTATTTGCCAGTCCCTTTCCGGCGGTTTTAACCATGACATTCATCATGAAACGATATGCTCCATGAAGCTTCTTCACATCAAAGTTCCCCTGTAACGTAAATAAAGGAATTCTCTGCGGAATAGCATTTTTATCCCTGACCTCTTTTAGCTGTGTGCCTGTCTGTCCCATGCCGACACCACAGACTGCACACACTTTATACAATTTTGCTGCCTCTTTATATCCTTTGATTCCTCCTGCCATAATCCAGCCGAGATAAATGATTTCACTGCCGGCAGGCACCTTATTTTTTGCCTGCTGTAAACTATGTACCGGAAGATTCAATTTCTTTCCCAGTAATTGTGCATATTCTGCTGTGCTTCCGGTATTTGATCTATATATGATTGCTTTCATTCTTATCTGACCTCCCATAATATAAACGAAGCAGTACAAAACTGTAATATTACAATCTGCACTGCGTCTTAGCGTCTGGCTTCCTTTACTATAAATTTTTCTGCATCAATCAGGCTTTCTTCTTTGCATTTTGGGCAAAGAATCCATTCCTGATGCTCTGATTCATCGTTCAAATCACTTCACCCTTTCAACGTGTCTGCATTTCCTGTAAAAATTGATCCATATGCTCTTCCAGTAACTTTATCACATGACTTTTGTCTTCTGCTCCATCATATATGCTGTAAAGCAAAAAAATAGGACCATAAAAATCAAGTGCTGTCTGTCTGGCTTTTCCTTCATCGCCCAGCATTCCTGAAAACAAAGCTTCCATATAAGTTAATGGTCCGCTTGCAAGATAATTCTGATATAGCTGTGCCATCTGTGGCTCCCTGTACTGTTCCAATGTCAACATCTTACGAAAACAGCTTGAAAATTCTTCCTCCGTCCAATGAAGAAACTGCACCTTTGTGAACTGCTTAATCTTATCAAATGCCGTTTCTTTATACTCGGCTGTAACCTTTTCCAGATCACCCTCCGGCATTTCATACTGCTTTACTCTCTCAATATCCAATTCATTCATTTTTTCAATAATACTGTCCAATATCTCCTGCTTGCTTTTATAATGCTTATACAATGCAGCCTTGGTTACTCCAAGTTTTGAAGCAATATCATTCATGGATGTTCCCATATATCCACTCTGTGCAAATAACTTCAAGGCTTCTTCCAGTATTTTTTCCTTTGTGTTCTTTTCCTTGCTTTCCATATCTATCTCCTAATTTAAATCTGTCATCAAGTTACCTTTTTGGTTACTTCAATTATAGTTACCTAATGGTAACTTATCAAGTGGATTACCAATTACTTAATGTCCTTTTCCTCATTGCATCTTGAAAAAATAACATCATATAATTTTTGTTCCTAATTGATATGCTCTTTCCAATCCATCTGTATTTTTCACATCGCACTTATCTTTTGCACCTCTCACAAATACTGTTCCTGCATCTTCAAGTTTGAAATAATTTAATACAAGCCGATACTGCACCTTAATTGCATCAAACAACTCCGGTAATGCTGCTGCACCAACTAATATCAGCGCAAGCTTTTTAAGCTTAAACTCATTACGCATAGGTGTATGTAATCTGTCAATAAGTGCTTTTAACTGTGCACTGACACCATAGAAATATACAGGAGAAGCTATAACAAGCACATCTGCCATTTTCAGTTTTTCATATACTTTTGTCATATCATCTTTTTGAAAGCACTCATGTCCTTCTCTGTCAAAACATGTATTGCACCCTATACAAGGATTCACTTTATAATCTGCTACCGAAATTACTTCAACACTATTATTTTTCTTAGTGCCATCAACAAATGCCTGCACAAGTAACTCAGTATTTCCACCTTTTCGTACGCTTCCTGATAAAACAACAATATTACTCACTGCCTGTTGTTCCTCTCTTTCCTAATATAATCACAAAAGACGCAGGCAATAAAATTTCTGCTCTGCGTCTTAGCGTCTGGCGTCTGTCACTCTTAGTAATTAATCACTATCATTCTGCATTCTTCACAGCAGTTCGCTTCCACTCTTGTCCTGTGACTTGGTTTGAGTTTTGTTATTTCTACAAAACCCTCTGCGTTTTTTGCATTCTCAAAAACTCCCGGTACTTCATTTGCAAAGCTGAAAGCTCCATCCTTACTGCTGAATAAATATCCTTTTCTCATTTCTTTACCACATTTTGAACACTTCATCTATTTTTACCTCCATATCCGCCATTAGTTACTACTCGGTTACTTATATTATAGTAACCAAACGGTAACTTGTCAATCTTTTTTTAATCTTCTAATTGAAAGATTTTCAACTGTTACCGCATATTTTTCAAATTCATTTACATTGGCACATTTTCCCGTTCCAATCCCTCCATAATAAGAGTAAACTCCTGTTATAATACAGCTTATAATCAAAATGATACATACTGTACGTTTGATAAAAGAATGCTTTTTCATATTCTTCTTCATCATACTGTTGCCCCTTTCCAATCTTTAACTCATATTATAACTGCATTCATATAGCTTATTAGGATATGACACGGAGCAAAGATAACCGCAAAAATCAATAGTAAGATATTGCCGCTTATAATACCGCTTTCAATAAATAGCAAAGATGGGATAATTGATAAATATAAGGACTTTCGTGTAGAATCCTCTTTCCAGAATACTATCCAGCCTAAGCAATACAATACTACGAGTATCACTCCCAAAACCAGATAAACTGTTTTCCCCTGTTTAAGCCAATATCCCCTGCTCATAAAAGGGATTGTTAAAAACATACTGAAAAAACATCCAAACCGCCCAATCTGCTCAAGAATTTCCACTAATTTGTTCTGGTAACGATTTTCGAATCCATCTTTACATGTTATTGCAAACACGATATTAGGGATCAAAATCACAATAACAAAAATCAATCCCCAGTAATTCAAATACTTATTCATAATACACTCCTATCCAACAGAGTGAGATACGCTTTGCATACCGGACATAGTATCCATTTATCCGTTACTACTGCTTTCATCTACCCTGTCACCTCCTGATAAATTCCATAAAGTGCTATCCTTCACACCTAAGCCTTTTAAATATGTCATACCGGTATTATGAAGCATATGATACATATTTTCTTTTGTATCCTTAACGATTCCTGATGCAATCAGGGTTCCTATCCCCTGTGTATACACCATCATTGTCATCGCAAAATCCATTACCTGTCTTGGTGTAATCCCAAGCAGTTCTGCCATCTCCTGATACACATTAGCGGCATCCTGATTATTCGTCTGTAACTCGAAGCCTGTACTTAGTAGCTGGCTTCGCTCTCCCATGTAAAGGAAACGAAACAAATTAGGATTTTCTAATGCTAAGTCAATGGTTCCTTTCCCTCTTTGTTCGAATGTTGCAAGTTCGTTTTCATTCCGACTGTAATACTTATCCTCCACATACTGCTCCGCAAAAGGAATCAATTCCTCACGCAATCCATCCATTCCACCAAACTGCCATGAAATCGGTGCTGTAGAGCATCCCAGTTCCCCGGCTACAGCTTTTATGTTAAGAGCGGCATATCCATTTTTTGAAACAAGCTCCAGTGCAGCCTGCAACATATCTTCTTTTTTTATTTTTGGACTACTTGGCATATAAAATCTCCAATACTATAAATTAGTTTATTATAAACTTGTTTATAATATATCACTTTATACATACATGTCAATGACAAGTATATATTTTTTCACTTTCTAAAACTTCATCCGATACAGTTCTATTCCAAGCACTGCATACACAATAATACGGTATCTATATTAGCGGCTACTACCTGCTCCGTACAATTTTTCCCAGCAGCTTTCCGAATAAAAACGCTTTTTCTCGGCAGCACTTTGTGAATAACCGCCACATCATCTTTAAAAGAATATTCTACAAGAACAAAATCTCCTACAGATGGAAATTCTGAAATTGCAGAAACATTATATCTGAATTTTCCCGAAACTCTTGCCATACACTCTTCTTTATCCATGACCACACGAAATAAATCCTTTTCCTGTGATATCACTCTTCCAAGTTCATATTCCGGATACCCCGAAGCAATTTTATAATATTGCTCACTTGCTCCCCATTGATCTAATCCCATTTCACATTCCTTTACCCAAAATACAATTACTGCTTCATTTCTTCTACAATTTTGCCCATCATCTGTTCAAACTGACATTTTGCTTTCGTCTTATCTGTTGCTCCATCATATACACTATAATAGAAAAACATATTTGCATAAAATTTAATTGCATTCTCTTCTGGATTTTTCATTTCCATATTTTTGAACAGCTCCTTCACGTATTCTGCCGGTCCGGATACCAGATATTGCTGATATAAATTCTGCATCTCTTCACTACGAAACTGCTCGATTGTCAGCATCTTCCGAAACGATGATGCAAAATCATCCTCTGTCCAGTATTCATACATTGACCTGCTGTATTCCACCAAATCATCCAGAGACACATTCTCATACTGTTCAGGCATTTTTTTTTCCTCTTCCGGCATATCATATTCGGATGCCTGTTCACCATCTTGCTGTTCCATACACTGCACAATACAGTCAAAAATATCTCTTTTGCTTTTGTAATGGCGGTACAATGCCCCTTTTGTCATATCAAGTTCTCCTGCTATCTGGCTGACTGAGACAGCCTCATAACCATCTCTGGCAAACAAATGCAGTGCTACAATCAATATTTCTTCTTTTCTATTACTCACGCTGATAACCTCCAAGTTAAAATAAACGACCGTTTACATTTTAATAATAGTAAACGGTCGTTTATTTGTCAAGACTTTCCTTTTTGTTAACATTATCTCTTTTTATAAATCAGAAGCTCTGGATTTTCACCGTCCTTCTCATATGTACATACTAGAATAAAATCCATGCCTGCCAGAATACCGAAGCACCTGTCTCCTCCAAATTCAGACTCCAGTTGATTCCCCAGATATGTTTTCTGATCATTAAGGAATTTCACTTTTTGTCCATTAGGCAGAGTATATTCCAGATTCACATATTTCCCCACAAGTGCATTTAGTTTGTCTACCCTTGGAAGTCCGTATATATGCAGATCATTAATTTCATTTATCAATTGCTTTTTAAACTCTTCAAACTGCCCATTGTCACTAAGCTCATCATATCTTTTCCAGTAATCTAACTTGGGAAGCATTTCTTTCAGATAAGAACGTGCCTGTTCTTCGGTAAAGTTTTCATTTACCATATTCTTTACACACACATCAAGCAATTCATCCATATCGTTATATGTGTACGTTCCATCTGCATAGCACCATTTACAATACTCCTCATTTAATGTGCCATCCTTATCACGTCCCAATATGGAATCATCATCAATTGGCATCCCGCAGCACTGGCAGATCAGCTTTCTGGGTTCTCCCAAAAGCGTATTGATTGAAACATCAAATTCTTTAGATAAGAGCTTAAGTGTATCAGTATTGGGAACGGTATCACCATTTTCCCAGCGTGATACTGCCTGCCTTGTTACCATAATTTTATCTGCCAGCTCGTCCTGTGACATTCCTCTTTCAGTACGAAGTTTCAAAATAATATTTTTTGTTTCCATAGTCGTTACCTCCATAACCATATCATATAGACAAATTTAAGTTCTGAAAAGCAACCTGCTGTTGCCATACACTGCCTATATGATTTGATCAGCACTCTTTGGTCATGACTTTCCTGCACCATGTTCTTGTCTTACAGTGAGGACATTTTAAATATCTTGTACTCACAATATGCATTCCCATATTATATTGCATAAATGTTGGAGTAAACAGTTCATTACAATTCCTGCATTTAAAATATCCTATCTTCCTGTCTCCCCACATTGCAACATATAATCCAACACAAAACACACTTAATGCAATCATCATCAGCACAATCTTAATTGGTAATGCAATCACATCTGTGTAAAAACAAACCACTAATAGTAATGTCACAAACGTAATTGTTGATATTACGCCAATAATTGTTGTTAATAATATCTTTTGCTTATTCTCTTCCTTTTCTCTAATCATATTCACCATATTTTCCTCCGCTTTTTTCTTATAATTTTGCTGGGAAATTCTCTCTCCGGTCAGAAGTTCATTTACTGTTATTTCTAATTCATTACACAATGGTAACAGCAGTGATGCTTCCGGAAAGCCGTTTCCCGTCTCCCTTAATTAAAGATATTGTTGGGTAAAAAAGAAAGGTCAGTCGATTTTGCCGATGAAGCGGTAGTAGATTTCTACTTCCTGCTCACGGCTTCCGTCCTCGCCCTTGACAGCTTCGTGGACGGTTATTTTTTCAATTAGAGTGTTCAGAAGTTCGGCGGTCAGCTCCACAGGGTTGACATACTGTTTCATCAGGGCAATCCACTTTTCAGCATCCGCTGCGGTCTGTACGGCGGCTTCCATCGTTTCGTGAAGCTGTCTTATTTTTGTTTCAAGCTCCTTTTGCTCGTTCTGGTACTTCTCGGACAGCATATTGAAGTTATACTCGGTTATGCGTCCGGCAGACCAGTCCTCATACATTTTAGCAAACAGCCCGTCAACCTCGGCTTTACGCTTCTCTGCCTTTTTCAGCTCCGCAGCCTGCTTTTTCTTCGCAGAGTTTCTTTCCCTGTCGCTGGCATTGAGCAGGCGTTTCAGCAGCTTGTCCTCGTCTTTCTGTGCCAGCATAGACCAGTATTGCAGTCTTGCAAGCACATAGGCATACAGTACATCATAGCGGATATAGTGCATGGAACACTGGCGTAATCCCTGTCCGTTCTTGCTGCAATGGTAGTACCTGTATGGGTTCTTGTTCTGCTTGTTTTCCCCATAGGCTAAAGACCATCCGCAGTCCGCACATTTTACCAGCCCGGAAAATATCTGCGTTGTGCCATTCTTCTGTCGCCTGCGTCTGCTTGCAATCAGCTCCTGAACTTTTTGGAACACTTCTTCGGAAATGATGGCTTCGTGGGTATTTTCCACACGATACCATTCTTCCTGCGGCTTCCGCACCTTTTTCTTGTTCTTGAATGAAATGTTGCTCTGCTTGTTGTGGACGCTGTGACCGATGTAGGTTTCCTCTTTCAAAATGCTCTTGACCTGTGCAATCGTCCACGCATAAGCTTTTTCTGGAGGCGCACCGGCGTAGATATTGGCGAAAGTCCCGTATCTTTCATAGTTCAGCCAGCCGGGGGTAGGTACTTTTTCCTCCACCAGAATCCGTGTAATGCTGGCGGCTCCACGCCCGTGTACAGCAAGGTCAAAAATCTTCTCTACAATCCAGCGTGTTTCCGGGTCGATCAGAAGATGACCTTTTTTGTCCGGGTCTTTTACATAGCCCAGCGGTGCATAGGCTCCATAGTGTGCGCCATTGGCAAATCTTGTGTGCATGGCAGCCTTGACCTTTTTGCTGGTCTGTCGGGCGTGCATTTCATTCAGGATGTTTAAGAACGGTGCAAGCTCGCTTTCTCCGTTGATGGTGTCCACATTATCATTGATGGCAATGTAGCGTACTCCCTTGCTGGGGAAATAGATTTCCGTGTACTGACCGGTCAGGATATAGTTTCTTCCCAGACGGGATAAGTCCTTTGTGACAACGCAGTTGATTTTCCCGTCCTCGATGTCATCAATCATCCTTTGGAAGCTTGGACGCTCGAAATTTGTCCCGCTCCATCCGTCGTCAATGTACTCGTCTACAACGGTCAGCCCATGCTCTGCGGCATACTGCCTAAGCATCATGCGCTGGGTCTGGATACTGCCGCTTTCCCCCTGTAATTCATCGTCACGGCTCAATCTCAAATATAGTGCAGTGTTATAAATCGTTGTATTGTATGGTTGTTTCACGGTTAAAAATCCTCCTTCTAAAAGAAACAACCCACGCTTATACAATACTCGCTGGTACAAGTATATCATAAGCGTGGGCTGATTGACAGTCGTTATTCCGTATTTTTTCAGGAAGCGGCGGCAGCGTGCTGGATCACATCTTCCAGCAGGCTGTCAAGCGGCTTCCCATCCTGTGCGAAATGCTCCGATACCTTGATACGGACTTTCCCCATGACAAAATACTGGGTGCCGTCTTTTTCGGTAAGCAGGGTGCCGCTGTTTTTGTTATTGCTCTCGTTTTTGCTTTTTGCCATAGGCAGTTACCTCCATAAATGAAATATGCCCGACAAGGGAATGTCAGGCAGGTTTACAGCCGCAGACTGTCTTCATGTCAACCAAACCGTGTCAACCGGCAGAAAAGACTTTGAAAACAATCCACAGGCGCTCTATTATTACTTTTTACTTTTTCTTTGATTTCTTGGTTGACATGGTTGACAAAGGAGAGAAATGCCCCAAATATCAGGCTTTTCCCCGTCAACCGGCTGTCAACCGAAGCGTCAACCAAACTGTTAACCGGTGGCTTTTCAGAATGGTAGTTCCATTTGCCGGGCTTCTTCTTCCGTGATTTCCTGAAAACCGTCCCCCTCCGGCGGGTCTTGGTTGACACGCTCCCAGCCTTTTTGAGAACCGTATTTCTTATACCGCTTCGGGCTTTTGTAGGCTGCCCAGCCCTGTATAATGCCGCCCGCAATGCCGGTATTCATAATCTCGCAGATTGCCCGTGTCTCCCAGTCTGCCGGGGAATTTAAGTTCCCCAGCGCTTCCTCATAAAGCTGCTTGGAACATACCCTGTCGCCGGTGTAGTCCTCCAAATAGGCGTAGATCATGCCAGCCTGTGTGTCCTCCTGCATGAAGTCCTGCTGATGGGCGTTCAGGTATCGGTTCATTTCTATGCTGAATGACAGCTTATACTTCCCACTGCGATAAATCGTCATGGCTTCCGCCCACATCTGTTCGATATACGCCCTCGCCGCCGCTTCATCGTCCAGTATGTGAACCTCCGCCCGTTCCGGGTACACCGTCACGGGGAGAAAGCGCCGGTTGCCGGTGCGGTCACGGGGTAAAAAGTCCTGCCGGTTGGTCGTCCCTCCGAATACACATTGCCGCAGCCGGTCTGCCGGGTGTGTCTCATACGGCACTTTGTAGGTTTCTTTCTGGCGGCTTAAGAATGACTTGATTTCCTCAATACTCTTGGCGTTGGCTGTGGCAATCATCTCCGACATCTCGATAATCCAATGCCCTTGCAGCTTGCGGTACACATTTTCATCGTCCAGCTTCTTCAAATCGTCTGAAAACCATTCGTCCCTACCTGCCAGCAGCCGGAAAAAGGTAGATTTCCCGGCTCCCTGACCACCAACCAGACAGAGCATGACCTCAAACTTGCTCCCCGGTCTGAATACCCGCCGGATGGCTCCTATCAGGAACAGTTTCAAGGCTTCATAGGTGTATTCGTCCGTATCGGCTCCCAGAAAGTGATGCAGGGCGTAACGGATGCGCTCTGTGCCGTCCCATTGCAGGCTGTTCAGGTAATCCCTGACCGGATGGTAGCGGTTTTCATTGGCAACAATCTTGATGGCGCTCTGCACCTTTTTCTCGCTGGTAAGCCCGTAATTTTCTTCCAGATACAAAAGCAGGTAGTTCATGTCCATGTCGGTCAGCGTGGTACTGGTGCGCTCCCAGCCCAGCGGCTTCACAATGTCAATCTGCTCCGTCAAAAGGTTCAGGCGCAGCGCCCCACGAAACAGCGGGTCACGCTGGAACACCGTCAGGCAGTTTCGGATGCTGTTCTTCACGCCGCCTTTCTGCGTCCCCTCTAATGTCTCCCGGATTTCTGCTGGTGTCTGCGCCGGTTCCATTGTGTCCATCGTCTTTTTGACCGCTTCCTGCGTTTCCAGCGGCAATCTCTGAAATTCGCTGTTCAAGCCGCAGCACCTCCTTTCCCTGTGCGGCGATCAACGCCGCTTTTTCTTCTATTTCTCCGTATAACAAAATATCCAAAAGGTATTCTGTGTAGCTTATCCTCTGCAACGCTTCCACAAAAAGAGGATGCCAGATGGCATCCTGCGGCTGTGGGGCGTATGCTGTTTTCCAATGCTCCAACAGGCGCAGATAATCGCATAGCACCCGGAAACAATACCGTTCCGTTTCCTGAAATCTCTGCTCCGCTGATTTTTGTCGGGGCTGTGACCTGTTGTGACGCTTCCTATCTGGCGGCGCATTGCCGGATTTCTCATAGGAAACGCCGAAGTCCTCCGCAAGCCTGACCGCAGCTTCCCGTTTCCCCAATCCATGCAGCAAAGCGGAAAAGTCGATCACATCCCCGGAAGCCCCGCAGCCGAAGCAGTAAAAGCGGCTGTCCACTTTCATGCTGGGCGTGCGGTCATTGTGGAATGGACAGCAGACCATGCCGTTTCTCCCCACCCGGATTCCATAGAATGAAGCAGCCTGCCGGGTGGTAACAGACTGTTTCACCGCTTCAAATACATTCAAATGCTCCCTCCATAAAAATGCCGGCAGCGGTAAAGCTGCCGATTATATCATAATTCCATCTCGTGTTTCTTTCTCTGTACTTCCTGTGGCTGCTCCCTCCGGCGCAGTGCGGTATCTACGGCGTTCTGCACCTGCCGCAGCCGTATGACTTCCTCCCGGAGCGGCTTGTGCTGCGGAGACAGTTCGGCATACTCTGTTTTTAACTGTGCGTATTCCTGTTTCCATGCTTTCAGGGCAATGGGTTTTCCGTCCAGTTTTTCTTTCAGAATACGGCGGGCGGCATAAAACAGCCGTAACTCCGCATCGTGGGATGTTTCAAATTTCTCCCTCTGTTTCTTAAACTTGATATTGTTCAATTCCGTATGAATAGGTTTTAGCCGCTGGTAATTCTCGCCCTCCCGTATCAATTCCTGCAATTCCTTTATCCGGGCAGATTTCTTTTTCATGGAGCCGCTTAATGCTTCAAATTCTTCACTGACAGAGGAAAGACGCTCCTGCAAATCCTCTAATGTGAGCAGCTTGTTTTCCGTCAGATAATTGACGGCTTCGGCAAACTGCTTTAAGTTTCCGGTTCTGGCTTTATTGCTCCATGCCCCTGCGTTGCGCTGGTTGTAATAAGCGATCAGCAGGTCGGCAAGGCTCGGTGTCTGGGGTTTGGAAAGTTCTTCTTTTACCTCTGCCATCCAGACAAACAGGGCTTTGATCTTCTTCCTCACATCCTGTATAAGCCGGTTGGTGGCTTTAATCCAGCGGTTCAGTTCCCCTTTCTCGGTGCGGATGCCCTTTGCTTCCATCTGCCGGACATTAGCTCCCTCGTGGACAGTAGGTATCAGGTCAAGCCCCTGCCGCACATAGGAACGGTGGTCGATACGCACATCCAGCCCTTTTTCCTCAAATTTTGTATTAACGGCAGCCGCCCACTGCTCCCGCCAGTGTTCCAGCGTTTCCGGCTCATGCCAGTCTGTTGTATGGACAGCGTTAAACATATAATCGCCGTTTTTATCCCGGATTCGGTTTCCATCTTCATCAAGAAGATATTCCCGCCGCTGTTTTTGTCCCCATGTGCCATCCGGGTTCAAAGGGCGCATGGTTGTCATCACATGGAAATGCGGGTTAGGGATGCCGCCGTCCTCTTTCTCCGGGTTGTGAAAAGCAAGATCGGCAATCATGCCTTTTGCCACAAACTGCTCCTGCACGAACTTCCTTGCCAGCTCCATGTTTTCTTCCAGCGTCAATTCATTCTGCATGGCAATATCAAAGGAATAGGCAAGCTGTGCTTTTGGATGTTTCTCGCAGCTCTCCACAGCATTCCAGAGGGTCGCCCGGTCAAGATATATTTCCGGCGCATGGGGCGGCAGCATGATTTCCGAAGCAATCACGCCGCCCTTTTTGGTGTAATCGCTGACTTCTCCATAGTAGCTGCTGTAAAGACGCTCCCCGGATCGGTAGGCTGCGCTTGCAATGGCGCTCTGACCGGCGCTACGCTTTATCTGTGCGATTGAAAAATGATAAAGTGCTATCCTTAGTCACCGCCTTTCTCCTGCCCGGAAATACGGGCGTGGTTCTCAGTGGCAGACCGGATGAAATGCTCCGCCTGCGGCAGATTCAAAATGTTTTCCATGAGGGAATAAAATTCCGCTTCGGATAGCTCCTTTGTCTGTGGCGCAATGCTCTCAACGGCTGCCCCACGGGTAATTAGCCGGTGCGTCCTCTGTTTCCGGGAACCGCTTTCCAGATACGCCTGCCGGTTTTTCAAACGCTGCATTTTCCGTTTTTCCCGTTCCAGCAGGACAGTGGTTTTTTCATATTCCTGCTTCAACTGTTCCAAAGATTTTTCCATGTTCTCACATCCTTTGCTGATAAGATAAAGAAAGACCATCCGCAGACAGTCCGTGTGTCAGTGCTTCTATAAAACCCGATGAAAAGGGAAAACCGCAAAGCGGATTTCTCTTTGCGGCGGGTACACAGGGGATAGCCGCTTTAGCGGCGCAAGGGGGTGTAGCCACCTTGTCGGAGCAAAGCGAACGCAGACCTCGGATTGCTGATTTTATCAGCGGCAGAGGTAAGCTCCGCAGGACGCACGATACATGGTCTTTAGACTATGTATAGAAGTGCGCCCTTAGTTCCTAAGGGATTTTGCCGTTTCCGGCAGTTTTGTCCTTTTTCTTGGAACGCTTGGAAAGATACTTCGGGCAGTCAACCACAACCGCCCGGAAGCTCTGTTTACATTCGTGCTGGCATTTCCGGCACAGTTCGTTGTAAGTGATACGGCTGCGGTCATTTAAGAAGAAAGACCATTCCAGCCGCCGCTTGTTGCTCATTCTTGCCATAACCGGCTCCTTTCTCCGTTTCTATCTGATGTACGCAGATAGGCTGTTTTGGTGTAGCGTCTCGGTATCATTTTTAAGGTTTTTTCCCTCTGTATGCCCCTTTGGAAAGTGCGGCAGTATTGCAGTCAGGGAATGATACCTCACGCTTATTTGTCGCTTCTCGGTACGGTTTCGGAGCCTTTTGCCATCCATTCAAAGAAAGCAATTTTGCTGACCTTGATAAGCCTGCCCCTGCGGAACGCCGGAAAGCTGGGGGTGTGTACCAGCTCATAGGCGCTCGCTCTTGAAATTCCCATAATCCGCTGGATGTCCGCCACATCCAGAACCAGCGGTAAATCCTCGTAGCTGTTCAATCTCTTTTTATCGTTCATTCTGTTCCTCCCATAAATCAAATAGGTTAAAATGCTTCCTGTTGCCGTTCTCCCCAAAATCCGTTTTCCTGCCCCATTCCTGCGGTGTTTCCCTGCATTGGTGCGCCGGATGCGTCACTTCTCCTGCCGGTCATATCCCTTTTGGACGGTCATTCACTTGTCAAGGTACTGTGTGGCACGAAATTACCAACTGCAATCATCATAGCGGACTATCCTTGACAAAACAATGCTTCTGCGATACCATGAGTGTAACGGATATAACTAAATTATATAATTACCATAGACAAAGGCAGGGGATAGGGATGGAGAATCAGTTTATACGGCATGAGCCATGTTTTGAGAGGATTTTGTTTGTCCTGACGCTGGACAGGAAGAAAATGAAAGAGCGGATTTTGATTGGGGAAGAACAGCAGATCCGCTTCCGGCTGAACGGGAGCCAAAACGCAGAGGTGCTTTGTGATATGACACGCCCACTGGGAACTTTTTTGATAAACTTTGAGCGTGACACGGACAGAGACTGGAACTTATACGGGCTTTCTCCGCTGCGGCAAGCTCTCCACTCCAACCGATGGAAACAGCCGGAGCTGGAGCAGGCGGCAAGCGAATTTCTTTGGGAGAAATATCTTAGCAACGACCCTCTGAAAATGTATGTGGCGTTCCGTATCTGGAACAGCTATCTGCTTGCCAGAGAACCCCGTGACCGTAACGCTGCCTGTGACCGCTTCATGGATAAAATGAGCAGACTGACCGGGGTATTCCAAAACGAAACCATGAGCTTTGACAGGGAGACAGGAAAACCGAAACAATTTCAAGCTGGCAGCCTTTATTTCAAAGGCGCACCGTCAGAAGATACCCGGCTTGACCTCTGGTTCCCGGACAACCGGCGCACAGAAGAATGTGTGTCTGCCTATGCGTCCCTCTACCCGTTGATTACCTATTATCTGAACAGGCTGAATGACTGGGGGCTTTGCTTCCGGCGGTGCAAGGTCTGTGGAAAATATTTTCTGGCAAAGAGCCAGCGGTATGAGCTGTGCAGCGACAAGTGCCGAAAAGCACAGGCGCTTCAAAACAAGCGGGAATTTGACGAGAGGTCAAGAGAAAATAACTATGACCTGCTTTATAAAAATGAATGCCAGAACTGGCGCAACAAAATAAACCGGGTAAAAAATACCGCAGGCTTTCCGGCTGACCGTCTGGAAAAAATACAGGCTTCCTTTTCCGACTTTAAGAAAGAAGCCTTGCAGAGAAAAAAGGCTGTAAAAACAGGAACAGCCAGCCCGAAAGAATTTACGGACTGGCTGTATCAGCAGAGTAATGTAATTGTGGAACTGACTGAATACTAATTTTTTTCTCGTTGTGAGGTTTCTGTGACATTTTGCTGATACTATAAAAAGAAAAAGGATGTGATACTATGCGAATACTGGTTGTTGAAGATGACCAGCTTTTGAATAAGACATTAAGCTATAATCTGTCGGCTGTCGGATATTCCGTGGATGGGGCTATGTCAAAGGCTGTTGCCATAAGATTTCTTGAAAAACAGGATTATGATTTAATCGTTTTGGATGTCAATCTGCCAGATGGGAACGGGTTTGATATATGCCATGAGGTAAAAGAACGCCGTCCTGATACCGCCGTGATTTTTCTAACCGCAAATGATATGGAAAGCGATATGCTGAAAGGATTTGAATTGGGCGCAGATGATTATGTAACAAAGCCCTTTCCTATCAGCGTGTTCCAAAAGAAAGTATCTGCTTTACTGAACCGCATTTCAGCACAATCCGGCGGCGATTTCTACGATGACGGGAATTTGTATATCAATTTTTCCGAATTATCAGCCTGTCTCGCAGGACAGCCGATTACCCTTACATCGTTGGAATATCGTTTATTAAAAGTGCTGACAAGAAATTCTCAAACTGTCCTGACACGTCAGGTATTGCTTGAAAAGCTGTGGGATGTAGATGAAAATTATGTGGATGAACACGCACTAACCACAACGATCAGCCGCATCCGCAGTAAAATTGAAACGAACCAGCATTCCTACATCAAAACCGTTTACGGTATGGGCTATATGTGGATTGGAGGAGCGCAAAAATGATTTCAAAAAAACTCTCCTTAAATAAAGTCTGCATAATACTGGCAACTACCATTTTACTTTTATCAGTGGTCATGTTTTCGGTTCTATATATCCTGACCAAAGAAATGTCTGTGGTATTTTGTAGCATGGCTTTTGGTCTGCTTTTTCTACTTTGTGTTACTGCTTTTGTGATACTGATACGGCGAAAGCTGACTTTGTTTTCTGAAATGCTTTGCTGCACCTTAGACGAAATGATGAATGGAAAAATAGATGTATCACAGGTTGCCGAAGAAGAAAACCTATTTTATAAAATCAATCATCGGCTGGTGCGTCTTTATGAGGTTATGCAGGAAAGCAAAAACAGCGTTGCCAGTGAACGAGCTGACTTACAGGAGTTAATTTCCGATATTTCTCATCAGGTAAAGACACCGATAGCAAACTTAAAAATGATAAATGCCACCTTATTAGAACAAGAAGTGCCACCGGATAAACAGCGGGAATTTCTACTTGCCAGTGGCACACAGCTTGATAAACTGGATTTCTTAATGCAGGCTATGATAAAAACTTCCCGACTTGAAACTGGCGTTATCTCACTTGAAAAGAAACAGCAGCCTATCTATGATACTCTTGCTATGGCGCTGGGCGGTATTTTTCTGAACGCTGAAAGAAAGCACATACAAGTTGAAGTAAACTGCCCGGAAACATTGGTTGTTTCCCATGACCGCAAATGGACAGCAGAAGCCTTATTTAACATATTGGATAATGCAGTTAAGTACACGCCGGAGTACGGTTCTATTCGTGTTTGCGTTGAAAGCTGGGAAATGCACCTGAAAGTCAGCATTACCGATACCGGCAAAGGTATTCCCGAAAACCAGCAAGGAGCAATTTTTAGGCGCTTTTATCGGGAAGAAGATGTCCACGATATAGAGGGAATCGGCATTGGGTTGTATCTTGCAAGGGAAATTATTAGCTTACAGAACGGTTATATACAAGTAACTTCTCAAGTAGGAACAGGTTCAACATTCTCCGTTTTTCTTCCCCATGAATAACCTGTTTTTTTGAAATGTCACAGGATTGTGACATTTCAGGGCAATTTATTATGCTGGCTGTGACATTTCTGTGAGGTTTGGTCGTTATAATGGATTTATCAAAAAGAAAGGATGGTGTTCTTTATGAGCATTTTGCAAACGACTGAACTGAAAAAATATTATGGTGCAAAGCCGAACATTACCAGAGCCTTGGATGGTGTGACCCTCTCCATTGAAAAGGGCGAATTTGTTGCTATCGTAGGAACCTCCGGCAGCGGTAAATCTACACTACTGAATATGATTGGCGGGCTGGATGTGCCTACCTCCGGCAAGGTTATTGTGGATGGGCGTGAACTCTCCACATTAAAAGATGAGCAGCTTACTATCTTCCGTAGGAGAAAGATCGGCTTCATCTTCCAGAACTACAATCTGGTTCCGGTGCTAAATGTCTATGAAAACATCGTGCTGCCTGTGGAGCTGGACGGAGACAAGGTAGACAAGAAGTTTATGAAAGAAGTTGTTCAGATGCTGGGGCTGGAGGATAAGCTGAACAATATGCCCAATAACCTCTCCGGCGGTCAGCAGCAGCGCGTAGCCATTGCCCGCGCCTTGGTGTCAAAACCCGCTATTGTTTTGGCTGATGAACCCACCGGCAACCTGGACAGCAAGACCAGCGCTGATGTGCTGGGGCTTTTGAAAACCACAAGTCAGAAATTCCACCAAACCCTCGTGATGATTACTCATAATAATGAGATTGCCCAGCTTGCCGACCGTATCATTCGGATTGAGGATGGCAAGATCGTGCAGTAAAGGGGGCGGGACTATGAATGACATTCTATTTGGCAATAATAATACAAAAACCATCAAGCGGCTGTCTAAACAATATTTCAAGAAGAATAAGGTTCGTAATCTGGCGGCGATTCTTGCGATCGTTCTGACAGCATTTTTGTTTACATCCATCACTTCACTGGCATTTAACATGGTATCCTCCATGCAGCTCTCTATGCAGATGCAGAAAGGCAGCAAGGGAGATGGAACCTTCGGCTATATGACAGAGGAGCAATTTGAGCAACTGAAAAACAGTGATTTTGTGGAGCAGGCAGGTCATCGGCGGACGATTGGATATGCAAGCAACGCCGTGGGTCATTCTGTTGAATTAAACTATGCTGACAGCATACAGCAGGAACTTACATTCTGCGTGCCAACGCATGGTTCAGCGCCGGAAAAGGCGAATGAAATTGCTACTACCGAACTGGCTTTGAAGGCCCTTGGTGTGGAACCGGAGATCGGAGCAGAAGTTCCTCTGGAATTTGAACTGCGGGGAAAAACCTATCATTATGATATGGTGCTTTCCGGTTGGTGGGAAGCAAGCAACGATACGGTCAGCGTGGCGATTCTCTCAGAGCAGTTTGTAAAAGATAATCCGGATGTGGTGAAAAATACCCACGCAGTGGATGGAGAAATCTCAGGGGTTACTTTTTCTGAAGTTGTGCTGAAAGACAAGACGAACATTCAGGAGCAGATGGATAGCTTTGTCTACTCCATCGGCGGCAATCCAGAGGATATGTCTGCCGATAACTTTATCCTCTCTGTTGAAAACCAGATGGGAAAAGCCATGATTTCTTCGGAGTCCATCTTATTTGCCGTAGTATTTGTTTTGATGTTTGTATTGTGTGGCTATCTGCTGATTTATAATATTTTTGATATTTCCGTTATGCAGGATGTTCGGCAATATGGCTTATTGAGGATGATTGGTACTTCTACACGGCAAATTAAAAGCATCGTCAATCGGCAGGCGGTATGGCTGACCCTAATCGGTCTGCCGATCGGTTTAATTGCCGGGTTCTTTGCAGGCAGGGCGTTGCTTCCGGTAGTAATGCGAATTTTCAGTTATGAGTATTCTACGGCAAGTTTGCAGGCATCGGCATCTCCTATGCTATTTGTTATAGCCGCATTGTTTACGATTTTGACAGTGTTTATCAGTACCCGCAAACCGGTCAAAAAGGCATCAAAAGTATCTCCCATGGAGGCAATTCGTTATACGGAGCAGGATGATTATAAAAAGAAAACGGTTACACGAATCAGTGGAGCAAAGCTCTCTCACATGGCATTTTCTAACTTAGGACGTAACAGACGCCGTTGTGTATTCATTGTTGTTTCTATGCTTTTGTGTATCGTTCTGTTCAACTCTATTATCATCGTGACACAGAGTATGGATGAAGAAAAGTGGATTACCCGCACAACAAAAACAGATTTTACCGTCTACAATTCGATTGCAGTCAATGTTCAGGAGGGCTTTAGACATCACGAAGATGCACTTCCACAGCAAGTAGTAGATATGATCCGTGAGCAGAACGGTCTGGAAGAAGAACGGTATCTTTACCGTAACACCGTAGATGACGGTAACGTGCTTGTGGATTACGGCTTTGAGGGACTTACTTGCACAAATACTTTTGAATATGAAAATGGGATTAGCAAGTCTTTCGGGAATTATGCGCTGAATACTGCCCCGGATGCAGAAAATCTTTTCTTTGGAAATGTCTATGGCGCTTCCGAACATTTTTGGTCTGACATGATGATTTATGATGGTGAAACAGATCCTAATGTACTGAAACAGAAAATGCTAACCGGAGAATATGTCATTATCGGAAACCGATTAGACCGACTGAGTGGTGGCCCGAAAACAACATCCCTGTCAGAGCAGTTGCAGATCGGTGATAGCATTTCTTTTTACAGGGATGGTGAGTTAGTCAAAACCTGCACAATTCTGGCAAAAGCCTGCACCGTTGGGACTGAGGACGAAACGCCGACAACAACTACGGCTACGATGCATATTGGCGGCGATGCGCCTTTTGTGTATTTACCAGACACCGTATTCAAACAGATTTACACGACCCCGACCCTGTTGAACTATGGATTTAATATGGATGCTTCTCTGCATCCGCAAATGGAGGACTTTCTGAGCAGTTATGTTGAAAAGAACCCCTCTGTTACCTATACCTCAACAAAATTACTGAAAGAACAATTAAATTCTGTTGCAAGTATGGTTTGGGTTGTAGGTAGTCTGATTGGCTGTATCATGGCATTGGCAGGATTGATTAACTTTACAAATATGATCATCACCAATATTATTACCCGTCGCCATGAGTTTGCGACTATGCAGAGTATCGGTATGACAAATCGCCAGCTTCAAAGGCTGATGGTTTATGAAGGCGTTTACTATGCCGCTGGTGCAGACATCATTGGTGGAGTGGTTGCGCTGCTGCTTGCTGTGACGGTGCTGAAAAATGTCTTGAACTCGCCATCTATGTGGTTCTTTACTCTGCACATTACATTGGTTCCAGCTTTGGTCATCGGCGTGCTTTATCTGTTGCTGGCTGCGGTCATTCCGCTGATCGTTCTCCACTTCTTTAACAAAGGAACTGTGGTGGAACGATTGAGGACTTCGGAATAAGAGTAATTCTCTTAATAACCATGTAAAAAACAAATCAAAAAGGTACTTGATATTGCGCTTCATTGCTTTTATCAAGTACCTTTTTTCATGCAGTATCATATAAGCGTGGATTCGTTATATTTGGTGTGGTATCTTTAACTATGGGAAACTCCACACTCCCATTTCGATATTGTTTTATCACTGATTCCCAACAATTCAGATAATTGTTTCTGTGTATACCCTTTTGCCTTTCTTTCGTCAGAAATAAACTTTCCAATTTTTACCTGATCCATTGTTTTCCTCCTTTCTGACCACAGAATAGTATAAAAAATAGATGTTTTACACCCACGGAACGTAGAGAATGGTGAATATATGCGGATTCTACGCTTCGTAGAGTATAAAATATCTACTGGTTTCCTGTTTAATCTATATCATAATATTACCATAAATCATATTGTTTCATAGTTTCTACATTTCGATATTCATGCTTCTCATAATATCCTATCAGCTTACCTTCATCTCTGAGTGCCACCATGTAAACATCTTTATTCTGTTTCTCATTGTGAAAAGTATAGACGATATTATGGCTTTCATCTGCTGCAAACCAGTCCACTACCTGCTGCATTTTATCCCTGGATTCCGGATTATGACAATCTAATAAACTTTTTCCGATAAGTTTATCTCCACCTCGCTTTGCATAGCTGATAACAGCTGCCGGATTCATGTAGATAATCTCATGTTTAAGATTGCATATAACAACGGATGCCCTGTCCTGATCAACAATACTCTTATAAAAACTGACATAGGATTTAAACTTAATTACTTTTTCATTATCCAGCCTCTTTTGAAGTTGTGGTTTCTTTCTTCGATAATAATCGTATATCTCCCCATCAGGTATCCAGATTTGTGCCTCATTTATCTTATCAAGTACAGCTTCAACAATCTGTTCATCTGCCCGTAAATCAGGTGCTTTATCATGCTCTGTTACATACTTTTTGTATTCTTCATACACCCATCCTGTAATCTTATCCTTCTGTTTCATCTTGAGATTACTAAATGTCTTATTCATCTGTAAAAGCTGACCATCTACCTTTTTATGTATTTTTGTCTTTTTACTTTTTGTCAAATTTCTCCCACCTTCCTATAATTTCAAGCCCTAAATCATTAATTTTTGGACTTTTTTCTTTAAACA
>OBXM01000644.1_pt1 | contig 31196 bp, 37 predicted proteins | sample 1538141 | NCBI WGS metagenome assembly OBXM01 (sample SAMEA2580153, study PRJEB22360) | human gut metagenome | biome: human gut; feature: human-associated habitat; material: faeces | place: Denmark | collected 2008/2010 | reverse complement strand
TCCCTCTCCTTCCGCCATTTAATCCCCTCGCATTTTTCTCACTTTTTCTCACTTATCCCCGAAAACCGCATATTTTCGACTCCTTTAAGCCCATTGTGAGGTATCATTTTATGTGCCAGTTTCCCACTTTTCCCCGATTATTCCCATTTTTTCCCGTCTCAGTTGGGGTCTCAGTTGGGGTCTCAGGTATAGGGTTCGCACAAAATGAAAATCACCTCGCAAAAATCTATTCCTACGTTGCCCGTTGGCAAACACTCGATCGCCCCTAATCTTCGTCTAAAAGTTCGAGCAGGTAACTTTAACCCTGCTTGGATCTTCTATTACACGTTTAATAAAAAGGCTAAGGAGATATGGATCGGTTGCTACCCCGATATCTCTATGGCGTTAGCGAAAGAAATAGCCTCTAGTTATCGAGCCGTCCTTAAGCAGGGGATAGACCCGAAGGATAGGATTAAAGAACTCGAAGAAGCCGAACGAGCAAAACAGGCCGCGTTAGAAGCACAAAAATTTACGGTCTCCGATCTGATTAAAGAAGCCGTACCCGTCATTCTGGAGACCAAACAAGGGCGCAACGCCAAGCACAAAGAACAGTGGATCAATACCCTAAATACTTATGTCGTTCCAGTGATCGGATCGATGAAGGTCGAGGACGTTACGCGAGACAACATCATAGATGTTCTAAAGCCTATTTGGTTTACTAAGAGCGAAACGGCTAGCCGTGTAAGAGGGCGGTTAGAATCCGTCTTTAATTACGCCATAGCAAAGAACCATAGAACAGCTTCGAACCCCTGCACGTGGCGCGGTAACCTTGATTTCTTCTTACCGCCACCGAGCAAGATTAAGAACGTCAAGCACCATGTGGCCTTAACTTTTGACGAAGCAAGAACCCTTATTGATAAGTGGACGAAGAAAGATAAGTTATCGGTATCGGCTATATGCGTGATGTTCGGGATACTTACGGCAGCACGTGTCGGGGAGTTCTTGTTCGCTAAGTGGGGCGAGATCGACTTTGATAATGCGGTTTGGACTTGTCCGCCAGAACGCCGTAAGGACGGCAAGAAGTATCCTCACCGTGTGCCATTGTCGCGACAAGCGATTGTCTTATTGACCATGTTACTAAACGGCGAGCCTCGTGAAGATATGCCTATTTTCGCGATTAACGGACGGCGCATTTGTCGTGATACCCCTCGCGTTGTTATTCGAAAGGCGATGAACGGGCGCGGCACCATGCACGGTTTTAGATCGACCTTCAGGGATTGGTGCGCCGAGAACGGTAAAGACCGCATACTTGCCGAAAAAGCCTTAATGCACGCCACAGGTAACGAGGTCGAGCAAGCCTATCAACGTTCAGATCTGCTCGAGCAAAGACGCGTACTGATGCAAGAGTGGGCTGATGCATTGTTTGGTGAGATCAAGCTACGGTAAAAATTTCAGGCATAAAAAAAGGGGGCATCAAGCCCCCAATTTTGTGGTCGTGTATTAAGTAAGAATTCGGCGATCTTTAAGCGCTCGTTGTTTCGCTTGATTAGCCGAGTACTCAGCAAATGCGCGATCACACTGTACGGTGTTCCAACACTTACGGCTTTTATACCATGTGGCACGTGGCAAGATGCCCTTTTGTATTCGCCGATAGAATGCCGAATTAGATGTGTTGAGATACTTGATGATTTCCTCACGTTCTAGCCACTCGCCCACGTCCTCTTTATGGATACCCTCGCCAATAAGCCGTTGGCGAACGCCTCGCATATCGACTTTAGCCATAGAACCCTCCATTAATTGAAGCCATTACTCTCGAAACGCTTGGTCGCCTTGACCACATCGTTAGGCAATTTTTCGACTGCACGGAGAAGCGCTGCCAAACTCTTTTTAACTTCGCTTTCAGTAAGCGAAGCTTCGGTGTTACGTCCGTTTTTTCGCAAGGCGTTAATCTTATCGATCGATTTACGTGCCTTATTCGCGTGGTAAATTACCGTGCCTAAGTCCTCGTTAAGGCGATCTAAGCGCGTGCTAAACATTTTTTCAACGTTGATTTCGACCTTCTTCTTGGTCGATTTCCCATGGCCTTGTAGATTCTGATACATTGTCTTTTTACCTTTCCCTCATTAGTTAATCTCAACTATTCCCCATTTGCGCATAAACGCTTGTCGTTGCTTAGTCGGCATAAGGCAAACCTGCTTGGCTTTCTCGAACACTTTGGCGATGACGTCTTGACTTAAATAACGCTCGTACTGGTTGCACTTCGTTATCGTCTTGTCGTAGCCCAAGCGAATAAGCATCCCACCGAAATAATCGTAGGTAAGCAATATCGGGGCTTTTTCGACCTCGATCTTTAAGAAGTCGCAACAAGCCTGAACGCTATCGAGTACGAGATCGATATCACACCCTCTAAAGACATAGGCGGTCGTTACGCCCGATTCCTTCGCTACATAAGCGTCTAGAACCGCTTTATTAGCCTTTTGGATTTGCTCGTAGTAATCGTTAAGCGGCCAGCCCTTGTACTCATCTAAAGCCCTACGTCTAGCGAACATGAACTGGCACGCGTTGAAGAGGTTATGAAGTGCGAGGATCTCTCCTTTATCCAACTTGCCAAACTTGAGCTTCATTAAAGAAACCGTTTCGAGCAACAACATACTTTGTTTAAGTTGCGCCGTTACCCGAGCTTGGAAAGTTAGGTCGGCGACCCCTTTCGGCTTATAGGGCTTGTTTCGGCGTTTTTTAGATACAGGCATTCGTAACCCTTTCTGGACTTTATGTTGTTAGAACGGAACATCTTCGTCCATCGTCGCCCCACCTTTAGGAGCATCGGTGGTACGCTTCTGTGAAGTAACGTTGCTTGAGTCACCTTTAGGACGACTACCAAGCAAAGTAAAGCAGCTGAGGTTGACGTTAAACTGAGCTACCGCAACACCAGCCGATTTTTTACTCATGTAAGCTGAAGCGTATGGCGTGCCTTCAATGTAAATTTGCGTACCTTTGGTCGCGAATTTCATTAAATTTTCAGCGTTTCTCCCCCATGCCTTGACATTCACCCAGACCACGTTATCGATCCATTCGCCGTCCTTGTTGCGTTCTTTTTTATTGACAGCAACGGTAAATGAACAAGCAGAAGTCCCATCGTTGTATTCGATTTTCTCTGGGTTTCCTGCGAGGAAACCGATTAATGCAGCTTTCAGCATAGAAGCCATTTTTGAAATTCCTATAAAAAAGAAGCCCCCTCAGTCGCGATGACCGAAGGGGCAGAATTACTACCATGGCAGGTAGGTGAAGAGATTACAGTCCGAAGACCGAAAGGTTAAATAAACTGAAAAGCCCCGCCATAAACGGAGTATTGCAAGGGGTTTAAACGGGTTAAGCCCCTTTACCAACCACTAATCTAACCTTAAAAAGAAGTGTTTGATTCGAGCCAGAAGACGGCGCCAGAAAGAGGGCTTGACCTTCTTAAGCTCGGGAAGCAATCGCCCTTCGTAGGGGTTGGGGTATGTGTGAGATACCCCGTCCCAGTCGTGCGTGCTATTGATCTGCTTGTAGGGATTTTTAATACTGACCATCGAAATACTCCGAAGGCATAACTTGCTCGAAGATCGTATAGACCCGTTCATCTATCATTTCCATTTTGTACCCTAAAAAAGAAAGGCGGCACCAAGGCCGCCGTGATAGTTAAGCAATCTCAGGATCTGGCATATACGGATCGTCAGCCGACCACGTGTGAGGTGGTTCAGGCTCGGCGGTATCGTCTACCGTTTCCGCGTTAGGCGTTGCTTGATCTTCGTGCGTGATCTGCCCAGCAGGTACGGGGTTAATATCCTCAATATCGCGCCCCGTGTCGGCGAAAACCGCCGTAGCCACATCGTGAGGGGTTGTAGGCTCGTCGCGCTCGGTCTTCTCTTCGGACTCGATGGCACGAGCTACTTCAATGCTCACAGGCAGGTACTTAAATAATCGGCGTACTGCGCTTTTCTTCGCCATTTCTTCGAAGTGCGTAACCCAAGGACTGAATTTAGAATCCCCACCTTTCGACTGAAGGCGAATTCGGTTAATTTCGGTTGCGGATAGCACTTCGAACTGCACACCACCACCTTTTAACTTAGCCACGGCGTAAACGTAAACGAGCGGCCCCGTATCGGTTTCTTTGGTCGGCTTATGCTCGATGTACGGGTTTAAGCCCAAGCCCCAGTCGAAGTGATCTTTCTGATGGACGGCGTAAGCTTGAAGGCTGATGATTTCGCCCGAACGTCTAGCTAAGGCGATCATGCCACGGTATCCGATGATTAATTGGCAAAGCGTTTGCCCCTTGCTTTTGTACGGTACAAGGTGGCAATGCCCCAACGCCCCTCCAGGCTCTAATCCCAACGAGGCAGCGTTAAGTACTGCGCCGAAGAAACTCGGCTTCGAGCATTTATAAAGCTCGGGGTTCTTAATGCACTCACTAAGAACAACTCGGGTTAAGCGGTCGGGCGTGAGCGTCTTCGGCATAGCCATAGCCATTTGAGCTTGGAATTGCGCCCCCTTAAGAAGATCTTCGAGCGTCTTCTTTTCGCTAACGTGGGCAACTGCGCCAACTTGAGAACCGCCACCAACTGCGAGGGCGTTCTTTAGGTCTTGACTTGTATTAGCCATAGTAGAAACTCCTTTATTTTAGGTAATTAGGAAATGCGCAAAACGCGTGTTGTTGAGGTTTTGGCGAACTGCTTGTACATATCTGGGTGGGCTTTCTTAAAGTCCGTTGAAGAGAAGCGTGTGCTTTCTTGCGTCTTGTACGTACAAACCTTTTCGCCGTTAACCGTTAAGCCTTGGGCGTCCTTGATCGATGTAATGAGCAAATCTTGATATTCGCCCTTCTTGCCCTCTAACTCTTTGATCTGCTGATTGAGTACCGCAATCTGATTGATGTACGCGGACTCATCGTTCGTAGCCTCTCGCATATCGCCGTTATCGTTCGGGAATAGCTTCTTAACGTCTTCGGCGACCGTTACTTCGGGCGGCACCTTAGCCAACACGTGGTCAACCCAGAAAGCGCGGCACCTTGCGGTAAGCCCTTCAATAAGTTCGTCATCGCGCTCGACCCAGTACACACGGAAGTCGTTACCGCCGATCAATACCGCGACCGCGAAAGCCTCAAGCCCCGTTACAGCCATGTACCACTGCACTTGGGTTTCGTAATAGATCGGGATCTTGTGTTCGCTCGTGATCTTACCTGCCTTGATTTCGCCCAACTGAGAAGCCCCCCATTGATCCGCGTAGTAAGCGTTCGCGGTTTTGCATTCGAGACCCCAGTTAGTCGTTAGGCAACGACCTAGGGCGTTAGCTTGACCTTCGCCCACAACGCGAACCGTGCCAGAGATCTCAGGGTTAATGATTGCGCGGTCGATATTGGCGATTTGCCAACCGTCATCGCCACTGCGCAGAAGGTAATTCACGCGTTGTACTTTTAAGCCCGTACGGCGTTGGAACTCTTTAGCCACGATATCCTCTTGGACGATCCCCCAGTAAGCAGCCTCACTTGGAACATCATCGGTCGGCACGTCATCGGTAGTCTTATCCGCCCATACATCAACGGGCGACTTAAACTTGCTAAGTCCGAGGACGGCGGCAATGTCAGAACCGCCTAAACCGTGCTTACGGATCGATAACCACTTAACGCGGTCATCGTTCGCGTTAATTCGAGTAGATGAGAAAAATTTCATTTTTGCGACCTTTTTAATGAAGGGGGGAGGGATAGTTCGCCTCGATCCAATGAGCTAACTCAACGCCGTAATTAGCTTTGAGGTAGCAGAGCGTTAGGACTAGCAAAAAGAAAAGCGCGATACCGACAAGGAAGGTCAGTTGCTCGCGCTTTGTTTCGTCTGGAAGGTGTCTTCCAGCAAATAGGGTGTAGAGGAAATCAATCATTTTTGATCCTCCTAAAAGAAAAGCCCCGCACTAGGCAGGGCTTCATAAAAATTAACGGTTAAGCGCTAAGCGCTTGTACTGTGGCATATTCTTCACAGAGTAGCCATGCTTGTCTAAAACATGCTCTAGCAACTGGAAATTGAGGTCATTGAAGCACTCCCATGCTCTTGGTGCTAGTGGAGACTTTGCAGACACTAAGAAGTGATAGAACGCCTCCTCAATTGGCTTAAAGAGGTAGCTTCTCAAATAAACCGCGTTTTGGATAAGCTTCATTTCGTCTTTGCTCAAAACCGCCCCACCATCTTGAGGCGGTGGCGTTACTGGTTCATCCATCCCCCCTAACAAGTCAGACGCCTGTAAGAACTTCATCACGTTGATGAAGTCAGCCTTCTTGAGTTCTTGGTAGCGCGGTACTTTAAACCGCTCGTATAGCTCGTGGTAGACACGCTGATAAGCCAAAGAACTGTTCTTAGCCAGTCGACTGACGGCGGTGCGTACTAAGTACTGCTGCGTGACGTCGATGGTGTCAGACGGCATTGTGTAGCTTCCAGTCTTGCGGATCGAGGGGAGAACTTCACCAGCTAACCACATCTGGAATGGTAAGGCTTTAGGTTTGTCTGAACGGCATACGAAGAAATACATGCCTTGTTCACTAATTAGCAAAAGTTTTTGTTTCCCACCAGAAGTTGAAACCTCTTCAATATGTTTCCATTGTTTGGGAACGATGGCGAATAAGTTTGTAACTTGAGTGATGGAGGATTTTGAGTAGTCTAGGCAAGTGGCTAAATCTTTAGCGACGAACCACGGCTCTCCATTTTTAGGTAGGACACGAACCGTTTTACTCTTAGTGAACTCGAAAGTAGATAGATTAGTCATTACAATGACTCCATTCTGAATGGCTTGAAACCCTGAACCATCTGCTAATGATGGTGGCAGGGGCATTGCGAGTTAGCATACCGCCAGAATGGTCGCGGTCTCCATTAAGGAGCACGCAAGCCCCGCCATAAACGGAGTATTGCAAGGGTCTTAAACGGTTTAAGACCCTTTATGATCAGGAAATAAAAATGCTCCACAGAGTAGGGAGCGACTGATCGCCATCTGCCGGGATGCTAAACCCGACCGTATCTTTTTCATACGGCACTGCTAGTGTACTGATACTAGATAGCATTGTCAATAGGTATTGTTTTGAGTAGCGCGAGGCGACAGTTGTTGGTTAGAATCCGTGCATAACCAATAGCGGTCTTCCGCGCGCAGAGATTGTTTATGAAACTAGAAACCTTTGAACAAGTCGTCACATTCCTTAACTCACAGTCTCCTGACTGGGAAACCGTAGAACTAGGCGATAGCCTTTTTACTGTTAAAATCCACATTGAAGGGGACAGGTACAAGGCAACCATTCCAGGTCCCCTACTCAAGAGTTTGAGTGCGTATCAGGATGCGATTTATCGCATCTATGCCATGGCGCAGTATGGAAGTGAAAACATAAAGAACCTTACAGACCTTGAGAAAGAATCTCTCAATGTTTGGTTTAGTGTTTCACAGGGGAGTAGCACCCTTGAAGGAATATTTGCACAAATCATTCTTGCTTTAATGAAGGCACTCAAAAATATGGACTCGAAAGACAAAAAAGCATGCATCATAGCTTTAGCGGGGATTTTTACCGCTGGTATTGTTGTTAGCATTGTTGTCCCTAACATTTCTAACAACCTTCGGCAGGTCGAACTAGATCGTATTGCCCAAGAAGAGCGTCATGAAAGTCAGGAACTTCAAAAAAAGGCACTAGACTCTCTTCAAGAAAGTCTCAATAAGCATGACAAAACCATTGCTCTTTTAGAAACCGCGGTGAAGAGTACACGAGAGGCTCAAGAACAGCTTGTAAAGGGGGCAACTCACGCATCGCACATTACGATCGGGAAGAAAGAGTACAAGGAAGAAGACATCAAACAAATCCAGTCTTCCAAGCGGAATCCTAGCGAATCGAAGGATTCTGTGTTAGATAACGTACTCGTTACCGGCATTATTCGTTCCGATGATGAAGATCGAATCTACACGGTCGAAATCAAGACGAAAACAGGGGAAAAGTACCGTTTTAATGCGGTGATGGACACCCTACGTCTCGACGATGAGGCTTACGACGCTAGAGCGCACAAAGTCCTGTTTGAGTCCTTTTTGAACAAAAAGCCAATCAGTGTCACTATTAACGTTAGAACGTATAGGGACAAGTCGACACGTCAACAGTTGATAGATGCTTTCTTTCTTGAAGACGACCTATAAAAGACTGTGTGCCTACCGCCTTGTAAAGATGATCTAGTTACTACAAATGCTAACTTAAGTTTGACTACACATCTCCCACCGTGTTATTTTTTAGTTGCGGGCGAAAGTGCCGTATACCTGTGTTCCCGAATTAACGTTTAAGCGATCTCTAAGATCGCCGGCCACAGGGTAGCCGTGGTTCATTACCACGGCTTTTTTGTATGCGTTCAGGATAGTCCAACGCCAAGCTCGACCACGTCTTGTCCACGTTACCCATAATCAACCGCCTTGTAAAGCAAAGCCCCGATGTCGTTAGACGCTCAGGGCTATAGCTCGTGGTTATTGTTGCTCAAACTCAGTTTACTAACTGAGGTTGAGGCTCATCACTATCATCTCCCTCTTGCTTATCATCCGTGCCAAGAAGATCAAGGATGTGGTAAAAACGGGGAATACCTTTAAATTTTTTGACCAACACATTGACCAAGAAGTTTTTTTTGAAAACAGGAAGAGATAGAATTTCCTGTTTGATCGTATCCGATGAGTAAGTCACTGAAACGGGTCGATCATAAATCTCAGGAATATAGGCTTTGTCTTTGGATACACTATCCACAGCTTTAAAGTACATGATGACTGCGGTGTACAAGTCAGAGCTTTGAGTGTCTTGTTTGAGCTCGTCAATTTTCCCGCGAATTTGGTTCTGCAAAATATTGGCATCACGGCTGTTGAGGTTGATGACCGTGATGGGACTGTTGTTCAATGTGCCAATCGTCCAACTTGAACCAGAATCGTTTGCGATCGGAGTAAGAGTTTTTGAAAACTCTTCAAGCTCCTTTATCCCAATATTGTTTGGTTTTTTCGCGTTCCTCAGAATCCAATCGATCGATGCCTTCATATGATTGAGAAAATCAGCAACCGTATTGAGGTTTGCAATAATTGGAAGAGCAGCTATTGACACCACTTCAAGGTCAATGATGATGCTTCCCTTTGAGACATCACTGACTACGATTTCTTGCTTTCCAATGTTGGGATCAGCCTTGCAATATTCCATGTACAGCTTTGAGAAACTGCTTAACGACAGAGCAAGGTCGTCAAGAGACGGAGGGGTTGAGTATTGATAGTGCAATCTAAACCCATTTTTTTCCATGTCTTGTGTGGTCATGATTTTGGCCTCATAAATTTGTGCTGTCATTGTATGGATATCGTCACGTTTTGTAAAGGGTGATCAGACGCCCGTCCCTATCGATCACTTCTGGTGCTTCTCTCATTCTTTCTCACGAACCGCAATCAGGTATATAAGATGATCACAATGGAAAGAATCCACATAAGCCCTCAGCGTTACCCAAGGGCTTAAATTGACCCTTTCACCCTAGACATCAGACTATTGAATGGCTTTTTGTGCCGTTATCGCACCCATTCAACCCTTAGCACGGTCTTATAAAGACTTCCTAGGATTAGCTCCCTCAGGTCGTAGAGCCTCACTCGCACTCGCTACACTGCCGTGTGTAGGTCTTCGCGGTCTAGCTAGCTAACATTGAGTTTTCACCCGTACTGCGCTAACTTTTAGTTCTCTTGAACTGTAGAGATGTATGAAAACTTCTCCACTAAAATCAAGTAAAAATTCTCAAAGAAGAACTTTACTTGATTCAAAGTGTACATCAAGAGAACACCAAAGTTAAGTATGATGAAGTGCGGAATGAGTAAATCACAGTTAAATATACTTAACCTTTGATTTACATCAAATGAAAAGAGAGCCCACCTAAATTAGGAGGACTCTCATTAAAGTGAAGTAGATAAGATGGGGTTAGAAGATGCTGTCGCCTGAGCGATCACGCACTCGACCAATCAAATGGAAGGTATTGAGTTCATCATCCCCGAGGACTTCATCGGGGTAGTCAGTATTAGCTGATTTGATCAAATACCCGCCTTTTAGCATGGTATAGATGTATTTGACACGCAATCTACCTTGAAGAGCGAACGCATAAATTTTCCCATCGAGAATGTCTTGTGGAGAGCAGTCTACAAGAATGGAATCTCCGTCCCAAAGTAAGGGCTCCATGGAAGATCCGCGAACTCTAAAGCGCTTACAACACTCAGGATTTAAGTGGCGCTTAATGAAGAAATCCCGCTTGTAATATGTGAGCGTCGAGTCCTCAATTTCTTCAATACTCAAAGAGTCCTCCTGCACCCCGTCCCCTGCTTGCAAGCTAATTCTATATTCAGGAATAGCAACATATTCATCTGAGTCTGGTTCTTCATCGTCAAAGACAACCACGTTGGTACGGATCATTTCTCCCGCGCCGTTAACGAGCCAGCGTTCAGAAACATTCAGGTACTTGGCTGCCGTTTCTGCATTTTGTGGAGTAATGCTTTTGCTTTGACCAGAAAACCAAGCAGAAACAGCGCTCTTTGAAACATTGCAAGCCTCAGCGAGTCCTTTCTTAGTTATCTGCGGATTTAGGTCTTGAGCATGTTTGAACGCCGTTTGAATGCGGTCGGTAAAAGTAGTCATGACGTCACCTATAGGTTAAATAGCCTTAACCATGATAAGAGAATCGCTGACACTTTACAAGAACACTTAAGTTAAGTATACTTACCTCAATAGGTTCATTTTGATTCAATAGGGTTTATCATGAATAACAAACTTTCGCCCCCCATCTCGCGCTTTCTCATCAATAGCTTAGGTGGCACGAAGCACATTGCAGAAATCTTTGATCTCACCCTTCCAGCGGTTTCTTATTGGAAAAAGCACGGCATCCCACGGCAGTACGTTTTGTACTTAAGCGAGAAATTTAGAGCTAACCCAGTCTTCAAACGTGACGACGTCATCGCTTTCGTGAAGTCTAAGGGCTAAGTAATTCACTCCAAGTCATTTAGGACTGAGCGAGAGGAAAAGGTATGAACTACATCCAATGGCACATTGGAGACTGGATCTCTGATACCGCGTTGTTAACGCCAACTGAGCGAGGCGTGTATTTCGATTTACTCATGCGTTACTACAAAGAAGAGCGCCCGATTATGCAAATGGAATGCACACGCATTGCACGTGCATATGCACCAGATGAGCAAAATGCAATGCAATACGTTTTATCTCAATTTTTCGAACTTAAAGGCGATTCTTATGTGCATAAGCGTTGTGAGGAAGAAATAGCGAGAGCTCATGCAAATATCGATAAGAGAAAAAAAGCGGCGGATGCTCGATGGAGTAAGCAGGACAAGGAAAAGCGCGCAACATCTGAAATAAGTTCGGATGCAAATGTAAATGCAAGTGCATATGCAAATGGAAATGCAAGTGCATATGCAAATGGAAATGCAAGTGCATATGCAAATGGAAATGCAAGTGCATATGCAAATGGAATGCTAACCATTAACCATAAACCATTAACCAATAAAGAAAAAGAAATTACTAAAGAAAATAAGCCCTCCTCCGAGTTTAATTCTGACTCGACCGACAGATTGCCCTGTCCCTACGAACGGATTAAGGGACTCTTTAACGAGAGCTTACCCGAACTACCCGCCATCACTCGCATGAGCGATGGGCGCAAGAAAGCCCTTAGAGCGCGATGGATCGAAGAGACCACACGCTTAGGCATCACCACTCAGGACGCAGGTATTGCCCACTTCAAAGCGTTCTTTGAGCGCGTGAAGAGTTCGGACTTCTTGACGGGAAGGAAGACGGACTGGAGAGCTGATTTTGACTGGCTTATCAAAGCCGCGAACTTTTTGAAAACCCTGGAGGGAAAGTATGACAACAGCAGCAACCACAGCAACCAATACGGGCCAGACTGCGGGAACGATAGCTATGACTTCTCAGAATTTGGAAGAGTTAGTTGAAGAGGCGCACGCTTTAGGCATTGACGCTGACGGATTTTTTTCGGCCTTGCCTGCTGTTCGTGCAATTCAGATCAACATTATCAAAGGTCAGATCGCGGAGCGTAAAGAACGACTGGCAACCCAACACATCGAAACCCTTGTTTGCCCTCAGCACGGCGAACAAAAGGTTTGGGTTAAGAACGGTTCGGACGTTTCTACGGCTGAATGCCCTGAATGCGCAAAGATCCGCGAAGAAAAGGAAAGGGCAAAAAAAGAAGTCGAACTGGCCGCAATGGTTCGTTTTCGTGCCAACTCTAAGCGTTTAATCGAGTTCTTAAACCGTCCGTTGCCTAGCCCATACGAAGAGGGTAAGACCTTCGCCAACTACAAGGTCGGCGGCATCAAGGAACAGGCAAAAGCCCTTTTGATCGCCCAACGCTTCGCCACCACCTTTAAGCGGCGCATGATCGAAAAAAAGCCCGAAGACCGAAAGTTGGGCCTTCTCATGGTTGGACGCTTTGGCACAGGTAAGTCGCACTTAGCCAGCGCGATCGTGAATGAGGTGAAGACGCAGGGCTTCGATCCGTTTTGCGTTACTGCGTTGACGTTGTTCAACCTCTACCGTCCAGCAGCGAACCTTGACCCTAACGCGTTGAATGCGCACCTATCGAACTGCCCATTACTCTTGGTTGATGAAATCGGCAGAACGACAGGTAGCGACTTTGAGCGTAACCAGCTGCTCGAGCTTTTAGACGAGCGGGCAAGAAAAGGTTACCCCACTATTTTAATCACAAACTTAGGGATTAAGGGGCTTTCTGAGTACTTCGGCGGTGCTTTGGAAAGTCGCGCACAAACCCTTTTCTACCCTCTCGCCTTCACCTGGGATGATCATCGTGGTACCAAGCGTGCGGATGCCATCCCGTGGGAAGAACTCTTCATCTAACTCGCCATACACGCGAGAACATAGTTGAGAGTTCGCACAATCGTTTTTGAAGCCGAGTTGGTGAATTCTATCGAGGAAGGTTTAGAGACACGTCTATGAAGCTCTAAACCGTCTTCTCGATGGTGTAGTGATTTGGGTATTTTTGAGGAGGATGAAACGAAATGACGATGAAACCAGAATGGCCGGAAGACCAAAAAAACGCTTACCGCCGTGGATACGATCTCGGGAAAACAGGTGTAGCACGCCACGCGCTTGCCAACTATTTCAACAGCTATAACGCAAAAAACCAAGAGGCTTTTATGAGGGGATACCTCGAGGGGTGGGGAATCAAACAGCGTTCCGAAAAAGCAGATTCTGAAAAATGAATCTTACCCTGAAGCTTCAATACCCTCTAGGAGGGGTTTAGAAGACGATAGGCGCATTTAAATAAGTTTCGTGAGAACTTATACCAAAACGAAAATGAAGCGCTCTATGAAGCTATAAACCACTTTCTCGATGGTGTGGTGATTTTGATGATTGTTTGAAAGGGAATAAACATGTGTCGTTATGAATCCGCATTTGAACTTTATGACCAGTACGTCGGTTTAATCGATGAGTACCAGAAGCCCTTAGCCTTCCTCAGAGAGAAAACTGAGTTTGGCGCAAATGTGCTTGATAAAGAGTCACTCTGTGAGAGCTTAATTGAATCGACTGACTTTGAGTGTGTCTTGTTGGATTTAGAGCTTCTTACTAACGAAATTAATGCCGAAAAAACGAATACTGGACACACCCTGACCAAAGAGGAAAAGGACTTAACGCGTGAGCTGATCCATTACGGTGAAATCGCCGCTTCAGAAGCTATGAATGCCTTTAGCCAAAAAGAGCACGACGAGATGATGAGGGAGGCAGACGCGGCCATTTATCCACGCTGATTTATGAGGAGTTATAAACCAATGGCTAAGAAAACACTTGCGGTCGAATTTGACTGGCCTCCCAAAGGGCTCTCGCCTAACTCGCGACTGCCAATATTGAAAAAAGCTCGGCTCTTCAAACTCACGAGACTGCGTAGCTACCACACAACCCTTGAAACCATGAAGGCTCAAGGCATTACTGCTGTTAGTCCTAAACTCGATGAAGGCGCGACCTCCTCCAAGCGTGGTGGGACTGTCAACCTTCAGCTTATCTGCACGCCTCCTATCAACCGTTACCGCGATGAAGACAACCTCATTGCTAACTGCAAAGCCATCTTTGATGGTGCCGCACAAGCCTTGGGAGTCAACGACTGTTGCTTCCATTTTCGCGAACAGGTCTGGCACGATGCGCAGCGTCATTAAGCTTGCGAACGCAAGCCGCGATAAGGCGCGTCGCGAGCGCGAAACCGAAGATGCTAAGTACAAGATCGAGGCGATCAAGCTCTCCACCTCAGTTTCAGAAGTGAAGGCTATTCTCGAGCGTGCGGATATCAACATCCCTGAATTACGTGCTGACCTCACGCATCATGCGTGGGCCAAGCTCATCATGCTTACAGGGGTGGACAACTGGCGCTACATCGACATCGTGAAGATGACGCCACCGATGAAGTTCGAGCCCTACCCGCTCACTGAGTTCGGTAACGCGAACCGCATGCTCGATAAGTACTACCGCCACTTGATGTATGTGTGCGACCGCGACGAGTGGTTCGAGTGGCGCTGCACTCACTGGTCCCGAGTGAGCTTAAAGACGGTTCAGCGCTACGCTACCGAAGCCGTGAAGGACTACTCCGCATCGATCGATGAAGCAAGTAACGCCGAAGAGAAGAAGTTCGCGAAGGCAAGCCAGACGGAAAAGATGGTCAACAACATGGTGAAGTTGCTCTCGCACGAGCCAACGGTCGCACGCATGAGCGACGAGCTTGACGCAGGCGAAAACCTCTTCGCGTGCGCCAATGCCGTGATCAACCTTGAAACGGGCGAGGTCATGCCACCCGTTGCCGAGATGAACATCACGCGCTTTAGCCGTGTTGAATACGACCCGGATGCGAAGTGTCCGCTGTGGGAAGAGACGCTCAATGATGTGTTCTGTGGTGACAAGGAACTCGTGGCGTTCTTTGGGCGCGTGATTGGGTACGCGCTCCTTGGTAACCCGAAAGAAGACGCGGTGATCATCCCATACGGGGGTGGCGCCAACGGTAAGAGTACGGTCATGAACATCGTGCGCGAGCTGATGGGCGAGTATGGGCTCGTGACTTCTGCGGATGTGTTCATGGCGAACAAGGGCGCGAGCAGTAGCGGTGGGCCAAACGAAGCGCTCTTGCGATTCCAAGGTCGCCGATTCATCTACGCGCAAGAGATGAACGAAGACAGCGTCCTCCAAGAAGGCTTGATCAAAGCCATGACGGGTGGCGAACCAATCGTCGCCCGCGGGCTATACATGAGAGCTTCGCTCCAGTTCTCGCCCACGTGGGTGATCTTCATGCCGACCAACCACAGACCGATTATTAAGGGTCAAGACTACGCGATCTGGCGGCGTATTATCCCGATTCCTTTTGAGGCGACGTTCGAGGGTAAGAGCAAAGACCCAGACCGCATTGAGAAGCTCCGCAAAGAGCTCCCAGGCATCTTGATCTGGGCGTTGAAGCACGTGCAGGTCTACAAGCGTGAAGGGCTTAACCCACCACAGAAAGTGCTTGCAGCGCGTGAAGAGTACCGCGCAGAGATGGACGTCTCGGGTGAGTGGTTAGAGGCATGTTGCGAGTTTGGAGAAGGGTTCCGCGTATCGACAAAAGAGCTTTACGCCTCGTGGCAGCGGTTCTCTTTCGATCGTGGCGAGACTGGCTTTATTAATAGCGCGCGTAAGCTCGGGCGCATGCTGACGAGCAAGGGCTTCAAACCTGTAGTGCACGCGAATGGCCGCCCTGATGGACCTCGTGGGTTTCAAGGTATTCGCCTAAAGGCGGTTGATCTCACGGGTGATGGTTTTACCGATGTCTCAGGGCAAGAGAAAAGCAGTTGATTTATGAGCGTTAGTGTGCATTAGTGAGCATTACTTCACGGTAACGCTCACCCCTCCCGAATCGTTGTGGCTGTATGCGAGTAGCTAAGGGGTGAGCGTTATGAGCATTACTTTTTTATAACTATACATTAAAGAAAATAAATATAAAGAGATATAGAGAAGACGGTAGACGTATAGAACGCATATATAAAAAGACTTTTTTTCGCGCGCGTTAACGCTCATACTCTCGGAAAAACTTCGCAAATTAACTGGGAGAGTAGGGAAAAACGGCTGTGCATTTCTTTTCTCAGAAACGCTCATAACTGGAGAAATGACCGATGACTGCGATTCTTTAACGTAAATTGAGGAGGTGTTCATGGAGAACGACGACAAGAAAGTGGAGCAGAAGACTTGGGAGCACAACGTGTTGCCCTATTTCGCCCAAGAGATACTGCGTAACGCAGTCTTGGTGGCAAAAGACCGCAACGGCATCGAGCGCATGGCGGTACTGGATCGCGCGATCGAGAGAGTGCGATTTCTATATCCGGGATACTTTCGATGAGACTATTGCTAAACGAGAAAGGGCTACGGATCGGCGAGAGCCACGCCAACGCTCGGTACACCGATCACGAGGTGGAACTTATGCGCGAACTTCATGAAGCTGGGATGACGGCCAAAGAGATCGCAGAGAAGTTTGACGCGCCATCGAGTACCGTTCGCGCCATTGTCGTTGGACGCGCGCGTATACAGATTCCATTTGAAATTAGGGAGGTGAAAGATGACCCAAAAGAAAACGGTTAAAAAAGCCATTGCGAAGGCATCGCAAAAGTTGAACGCGCGACAAGAACTTTTCGCGCAGTACTACGTCAAAGAACTCAATGCAGAGAAGGCCGCCAAGCTCGCAGGTTACAGCGAGAAAAATGCTCGTTGTCAGGCGTCGCAAGTTCTTAACAATCCCAAGGTACGCGAGCGTATCGAGGAATTACGCACTGCGCAGCTCAAACCCGTGCACTTAGATGCAAATCGCGTGCTCGGGATGATTCTGGACGTGTTCGAGACCTCGTCGCAGAAAGTGAAGACGGGCGCGGAGTCGCCCGATGGGTCTTCCGTGGTCGGGATGCTCGACCCAAAGAACGCAGTGCGTAGCGTGGATATGCTGGCGCGTCACGTTGCGCTCTACAAGGACTCGCTCACGATTAACACGAACGCCGAGGCCGCGAAAATGCTCTCCGCAGCATACGCCCGAGTTGAGGGTCTCAGCATCGAAAACGACGACTCAGAAAATAACGAGACTTGATTGGATGTACTTTTTAAGCGTTTAAACGCATTTACTATGCCTCCATGTACACCTATACGAAGAAATGGTGTAAACTTCACTATGACGCTAAAAACGGTTCTTAACATCCTTTACCGACATAAGCGTCCTCTTTTAATGGCATCCTCAACTCGGCTTAGGTTTATCTTCCTTACCTAAGTCGAGTTGGGCGATCCTTGTACCGAATTCAAGAGATTCCCCGGTTTAGCCACGCGAGCGAGGGGCCGCGAAAGGGCACGGGGTTCAGAAGTCCTGAGGGAGTCTCGCGCTCACGTTGGTTAGTCTCCAGTGATGAGCGCGAGACGACCTTTTCGATTCGACCAAAGCGATGCGCCACAGGCATGTGTTCTCAAAGGGGTGGTGAGATAAAGGTCTAACAGGGGCGCATCGCAACTTTTCTACAAAGGGCATGACCAACACAGAAGATCCCGACATTGCCATGGCGCGCTTCATCGCGCAATTCCGTAACGATCCGCTAGGGTTCGTGATGGCGGTGTACCCTTGGGACTCTGACTCAGGTCTTCAGCTCGTCCGACTACCTCCAAAATACCGTTCCCGTTTTCCCCGCTGTGAGTATGGTCCAGACTTGTGGGCGTGCGAGTTCCTAGATGAGCTCGGCCGCAGGTGTCGCGAAAATCGATTCGACGGCGTCAACGCTGTGCCCGCTACGCGCATGGCGGTTGCATCTGGCCACGGGATTGGCAAGTCTGCGATGACGGCTTGGCTCGTGCACTGGATCATGAGTACGCGTGCGAATTGCCACGGAACTGTGACGGCGAACACCGCTAATCAGCTCGCCTCGAAGACGTGGGCGAGCGTCACCGCGTGGGTCAAGCGCAGTATCAACGCGAACTGGTTCACGATCAACACGAACAAGGGCAACCTGAAGATGACGTGCAAGTTCGCGCCTGAAGACTGGTTCGTCACGGGTCAGACCTGTCGCAAAGAAGACGCCGAAAGCTTCGCAGGTCAGCACGCCGCGAATTCCTCCTCTTTCTACATTTTTGACGAAGCCTCTTCGATTCCCAACGAGATTTGGGAGGTCGCAGAAGGTGGGCTCACGGACGGTGAGCCGTTCCTCTTTGCCTTTGGCAACCCTACGCGTAACTCTGGTCGTTTCTACGACTGCTTCAAGAAAGACTCCTCGCTCTTCTCTACGCACCGCGTCGACTCTCGTGAATGCCAGATCACGAACAAAGAGACGATCGCACGATGGGAGAAAGAGTACGGCGAGGACTCGGACTTCTTCCGCGTACGCGTCAAGGGCGAGTTCCCGAACGTCTCGAGCACGCAGTTCATTCCGACAGGTCTCGTTGAAGAGGCGATGTCGCGTGACGATCTGCCATACGATCCGCGCCTCGATACGCAAGCGATTATGGGCGTGGACGTGGCGCGCTTTGGCGATGACGATACGGTGATCGTGGTGCGCGTTGGCAAGACGATTCCGATTCGCAAGCGATTCCACGGGCTCGATGGGTTCGAGATTTATCAGCAAGTCGCAGCGCTCGTCAACCACTGCTACGAAGAGCTCCACATGGGCGAGGTCTACGTCAACGTGGACGCGGGTGGCGTGGGCGCGTCGCCCATTGACTTCCTCAACCGCAATGGCTTTGGCGATCTTGTCTTTGGCGTGAACTTCGGGGGCAAGGCAGACGATCCAATGACCTACTACAACAAGCGCGTGGAGATGTGGGGCGGCGCGCGCGACTGGCTCAAGACCGCGTCGTTACCGAAGGACGCCGACCTACTCGAAGAGCTCACCGCGCCAGAGTACCGCTATACGCCCTCGGGTCAGCTTCAGCTCGAAGCGAAAGACGACATCAAGGCCCGCATAGGTCGCTCACCTGACGAAGCGGATGCGATTGCGCTCACCTTTGCGCGACGCATTCTATCTCCCGAGGCGCGTAAGCGCGCCCGTCCTTATCGCTCGCTCAATCCAATGAGCGGGTATCGCTATGCAAACCCCGACACGCAACCGACAAGGAGATGGTGATGCTGACTTTCAAAGAGACGACCGCGCGCGAATTCTTCGCAGAGAAGCAGTGCATCGAGATGCTGAACGACTACAGACAAGAGGCTAGCGACGCCGTCTTCCACGACACAGAGCCCGACAAAGAGTATTACGAAGCACTAGAAGAATTGGGCGCGATTAGTGTCGTCGTCGCATGGCGAGACAATAAGCCCATAGGGTTCGTGGCCGTGCTCAAGCAAAACCTACCGCACTTCGCAGGTGTTCCGACAGCGGTCGTAGAAAGCTTTTACGTGCGTTCTGACGCACGCAAGGGTACGGGTGCGGGGATTGGTCTATGGAACTGCGCGAAAGCGATAGCGAGCTCCTACGGCGCTCGTAGGCTATCAGCAACAGCGATGGTCGGCAGTCGCGCGGAGAAGTTTCTCTCTTACGTGGCCCGACACACTGGCTCGATTTATGGGGTTGACTTATGAACGACTTAACGGCGCGCGGTGCGTCGCACTTACCTGTGAACACGGACGAAGAGAGGGCTAGCCTTCGCGCATTGCACGAGTTGATCGATACGATGCCCCAGACGCGGGCTGAGATCAAGGAGTTGCTCTATGCGGGCATGTACGTACGCGTTGCCTCGATCCCTGCGGATCAAGTGGTGATGGGGTGCGAGCTCAAAGTGCCGACGACGCTGACCGTGGTCGGTGATTGTGACGTAACGCTTGGGGGCAAAGCTGTCCCCGTTATCGGTTACGCCGTGTTTTCTGGGGAGGTCGGTCGCAAGACTGCGTTCTTGACCCACAGCCCTACCGTGCTGGTCATGACGTACCGCACGGACGCGAAAACTCTTGGCGAGGTTCGTCGAGAGCTTACTGATGAACTCTTACAAGAGGAGAAATTCTAATGTCTTGTGTAGCAGGTGTAGTGGGCGCTTTGGCGGCCTCGGTCGCAGCAGCAGGGTACAACGCGTACCAGCAGAACAAGCAGGGCAAGCAGGCTTCATCGGCGGCGCGCCGACAAGCTGAACAGCAAAAGCTCGCACAGCAACAGCAAGAGCAGGATCTCAATCGCGCCAACCGCAAGACGGCGGACGTGGGCGCGATTATGTCTGATCCTTCGCTCGGCGCAACCTCGACCAGTCTCACTGGCGCGAACGGCGTCCAGCTTGACCCAACGAAGTTGGGTGGTGGGTCGAACTTGCTCGGGGGTTAATTCATGGAACGCGTCGACTTAGCTGAGTTGCGTCAGCGCTTCGAGAGCGCGAAGCAACGACGCGCAGGGCTCGAGCCTGAGTGGCGCGATCTGCGCGACTATATCGCGCCAGACTGTGGGCGCGTGGATATGTTCACCACACCACAGGTAAGCTCCGCACACGACAAGAGCCGATGGGAGAAGATCGTTGACTCGACCGCCACGAGCGCAGCAGAAACGCTTGCGGCAGGGATGCTCGGGGGGATGACTTCGCCCGCGCGCCCTTGGTTCAGATTGACCACGATGTCGCCCGAGCTCGATGAGCAGTACGAGGTGAAGGCGTGGCTCTCGGACGTGACCGAGGCTCTGCTCATGGTGTTTGCAGGCTCGAATATTTACGAAGCACTCCACAAAGCGTACTTCGAGCTTGCCGTTTTCGGGACGTCCTGCACGGTCGTCTTGCCTAGCGAGAAGACAGTGGTGCGCGCGGACACGCTCACTGTGGGCGAGTACTGGCTCGCTGAAGACGACGAAGGACGAGTTGATACGCTCTTTCGCACGTACACGATGACGGCCAAGCAGTTGATTCAAGAGTTTGGGCGAAACGAGGTGCCGCAGGTCGTGCGCGATGCCTACGACGCCAACCATCATCAACGCCTCTTCACGGTCGTCCAAGCAGTTGAGCCCCGGCTTGAGCGCGATCCCGACAAGGTCGACCAAGAGAATATGCCGTGGCGCTCTGTGCATTATGTGGACGGCGTGACGGAAGACAAGCCCTTGCGTGTTGAGGGCTTCACGCACTTTCCCGCGCTTTGCCCGCGATGGGTGACGCGCGGTGGCAACGTCTACGGGACGAGCGTAGGCATGCGCGCGCTCCCACTGGTCAAAGAGCTTAGCGGGCAGAAGGTCGATATGTCCTTCGGTATCTGATACCAGTCTCGCCCGCCACTTGTTATCCCACAAGGGTTTGAAGGGCGCGAGAACGATCTTCGACCGGGGGGTGTGATCATGGGCTCTGGGCTCGTCAAGGGCGAGACCGTGCAGTCCGCGGTGAACGTACCGATCAATCTGCAGTACTTGGACAGTGTCTTACAGCGCAATCAGCGCACGCTCGACTCGCTCTTCTATAAGGACTTGTTCCTGATGATTGCGGGCTCGACGGCGGGCAACGAGCGCACGGCGTTTGAAGTTCAGCAGATGCAACAGGAAAAAATGATGATGCTCGGCCCTGTGCTCGAACGTCTGCACAACGAATTGCTGGGGCCGCTTATTACGGCGACCTTCGACTACTGCAACGCGGTGGGGCGTATCCCACCTGCGCCAGAAGCGATCGCACAGCAGGGCATCTCTGTGAACTACATCAGCGTGCTTGCCTTGGCGCAGAAGTCTAGCGCGTTGAATGGCTACTCGACCTTCCTCTCCACGCTCGGCATGGCGCAGCAGGTGATGCCGACGAGTAATGCAGGGGACTTGGTGGACACGGACAGCTACTTGCGCAAGTTCGCTGATATGTTGGGCGTTGATCCTTCGCACTTGCGCAGTGAGAAGGACGTCCAGAAGATTCGCGAACAGCGCGAAGAAGCCGCTGCACAGCAAGCCCAGATGGCTCAGCTCCAACAGGTGGCTTCGGCGGGCAAGGACATGATGGCGGGCGCCGCACAAGCGCAAGGTCTCCAGAACCTACAGGGGTACTAAATGAACGGACAACGAGACGTATTCGCGGAGATGAAGGAGCGCGAACGAGTTGCGCTCTTGCAAGAAGCGGATCAAAAACGAAAGGAGCAGGACACGTACAACGTGATGCACACAGAGGAGGGTAGGCGCTTCGTCTACCAGATTCTCAAAGCGTGCGGTGTGTACGCGCCGAGCTTTAACACGAACGCCCTCACGATGGCGTTCAACGAAGGAAAACGCGCCATTGGCGTGGCGCTCGTCGAGCAACTGCGCCAATCGTGCAACGAATTTTATTCAACTATGTTAGAGGAGCAAAGCGGTGAACACAAATAACAACCAGCTTGAAACTCAACCGCAGGGGGAAGCGCCCGTCGCAGCCAACCCTACGACCACGGAAACGCCAACCGCAGAGACGGTCAACGCTGACAATCTGGGAAATGAAAGTACCTCGAACGCAGTGCTTACCGAGGATGCAGGTAGCGACGAAGCTGAAGCTTCGCGGACTGAACCTGAAGAAGCCCCAGAGGCATTGCTCACTGAGGCAACCGAAGGCGAAGAAGGCGAAGAGCAAGGCAACACGCTCGGCGCGCCCGAACAGTACGACCTTCCGCAAGTGGAGGGTATGGAGGAATTCAACGCGGACAATCCTGGCGTGGCTCGATTCATGGAAGTCGCTCGCAAGCTCGACCTCAGCAATGAGGCGATGGCGACGCTCTACCGTGAAGTAGGCCCACTCATGAAGATGGACACGCAGAACCTTCGTACTCGCGCACTGGCGGCTGGGGTCAGCGCGACAAAAGCCGATCCTGAACTGGGCGGCGTGAACTTCAAGGAAACGTGCCACTTAGCCAATAAGGCGTTCAACGACAAGCGCTTTTGCACTCCCGCATTGCGCCAGTTGCTCGACCAGTCTGGCTTAGTCTCGCATCCAGAGGTTCTTCGCTTATTCAGGAACATCGGCAAACTCACGGGTGAGGGTTCTTTCCCGAAGGGCAATCAGCAGACGTTTGGCGTCAATGATTCTCGATCGATGTTCCCGAACTCGAAGCTTAACCCTTAATTTGAGGAACAAATCTTATGGCATACACTCCGACTACTACGGGGCTTTATACCTTGGCGGAATTAGAAGCCGCTAATGCAGGGCATGGTGTGCACCCTAACACCGTTCACTCCATCATCGACGCAATGCCGCTCTTTGACCAAGCCCCACTTTTGGCATGCAACGACGGCTCGATGAACAAGACTGAAATCATCACGGAATACCCTGATCTTCAGGCCCGCGCCTATAACGAAGGCGTGGAAGCGGTGAAATCGCAGTCCAATATCGTAGTGGATTCAACCGCCATGTTCGCGGCTTATTCCGTGATCGATGCCGACATGATGAAGCGTAACGGCAACTCCGCCAAATGGCGCGCGAATAAAGAAGCCGCATTTACGCGTGGTTTTGCGCAGGGCATGGCACGTCGAATCTTTCAGGGCGTCAAAGGCGCTGACCTTAAAGAGTTTGATGGCTTTGGCGCACGCTACAAAAAGGCGTGTGATCAAGTCATTGATGCTTCTGCGGGTAAAACCGTGGGGGCTAAAGATGTGCTGACGGATATTTGGTTGGTGGATTGGGACAAGACGACCGTCCACTTGATCTACCCCGAACAGGGGCTTGCTGGTCTTGTGACGACGGATCGCGGTGAGCAGGATGCTTATGACGCCAAAGGACGTCGTTTCCGTGCGTTTATCACAGACTACCAGTGGGATATGGGGCTGGCAATTGAAGATCCACGTCGTGTCATCCGTATTGCCAACGTTAACGTGACCGCCTTGAAGAAAGACCCGGTTGCGGCGGTGGACTTGCAAACCTTGATGATTCGTGCGCAGGAGCGCATTCCCGATACGCTCGGTGCGCAGGCCGCCTGGTACTTGCCGTCGTCCATCACCGAAGCCTTGCGTTTGCAGATTCTGCAGACGCCTCGATTGGTGCTGACGCCTGATGAAGTGGCGGGTCGTCGTGTTGAGACTTATGCGGGCGTGCCGGTGCATCGCCTCGCGAAAGAAGTGATCGGCACGTACACGACAAAACTTAACGTTTAATAGGGGAGATCAGACATGATTATCGATTCTTCTTTGATGTTCTTTTCTGGTGAGCAGGCGAGTGCTTCGATGACCTCGAAAGCGATCGACTTCGGCCAGGAAGATCCGCGTATTGGGCTCATTGCTCGTAAATTCTGGGTAGTCGTTGGGATGAGTCCCGATTTTTCCGCCACCGAGATCACGGTGACGCTTGAGGACTCCGCCGACGGCAAGAGCTTTGGCGCGATCGACGTTGTGAAGACCAAGGGCGGTATTCAGCAGATCGTGATTCCGATGTTGCCGTACCACAAGCGTCACGTGCGCTTGAAGGTCGAGCTCACGGGTACGCCTGCAGGTACGTTGAGCGCCGCCTTGACGGACAACTTCAGCGATATCGACAAAGTTCAGTTGCCGATTGAATAACGTGTAAAACCGCGGAGGGGTTTCGACTCCTCCGCCATCCCTTAACCACGAAGAGGCACTATGGCATCGGCAGTCGATATTTGCAATTTAGCGCTCGCGCGCCTAGGCGATTCCGCGACAGTGGCGAGCATTGATCCCCCTGAAGGGTCGGCGCAGTCAGAGCACTGCGCCCGTTTTTATCCCCTCGCCCGTCGTCAAATCTTCGAGGCGCACAACTGGTCTTTCCTCATCCGTCGCGAAAAGCTCGCTCCACTCCATCAAGAGTCCTACGGATGGCCCTACGTTTACGCGGCTCCTGCTCGATTGATCCACATCGTGAGTATTTTTACCGTGCACGACAAAGGGCACGAGAACACGCATCAGTTTTTACTCGAGCGCGATGCGCGCGGGCAGAACGTGATCTATACCGATTGCCCCGACGCGGTGATCCGCTACACGCGCGACACCAACGATACGGAGGGCTTCACGCCGACCTTTATCGAGGCGTTTGCGTATCTCTTAGCTTCGCAATTAGCAGGGCCTATTATCAGTGGTACGGCGAGCATCAAGATCGGCGCTGCGATGGCGCAGGGCTACGAGACGGCGCTACGTGCCGCGATCTCGCGTGACTTCGTACAGCAACGTAAGAGCGATTTGAACTACATGCCTGCTTGGTATCGCTGGCGTCAAGGAGCACCCGATGGCACGCATTAATCAACGCTCTTTCGCGGGTGGCGTGATCTCGCCTAACATGCTCGCGCGCTACGATGATACGAAGTACCAGACGGGTTTAGCCGTTTGCTCGAACATGATTTGCTTACCGCAAGGCGCAGTCGAGAACCGCACGGGCTTTACCTATGTCAACCGCGCCAAGTACCAAGACAAGCCCACGCGCTTAGTTGCGTTTTTGTTTTCGATCACACAGACGATGGTGCTTGAGTTTGGCCATCACTATGTGCGCTTTCACACTGAAGGGCGCACGTTAATGCGCGATGGCGCGCCGTATGAGGTGGCGACGCCTTACGACGCGGATGACTTGAACGAACTTTATTTCGTGCAGAGTGCGGACGTGATGACGATCACGCACCAGAAGTACCCACCCAAAGAATTGCGTCGCTATAGCGTCTATGACTGGCGCATGGTCGACATTAATTTCTTACCTCAGTTGAAGACGCCAACTGGCGTCAAGGCAGAGCGCACCTCGACCGCGGAAGAGGACAAGAACAAGGACAAGTACACGTGGTACTACAAGGTGACAGCACTCAATGCGGACAAGACACTCGAGAGCGAAGCCTCTGCGCCTGTGAGCGCGGTGGCGAACTTGTACCAAACTGGGACGGTCGTCAAGGTCTCGTGGAACGCGGTGGAAGGCGCGAAGTTTTATCGCGTCTATAAAGCGCAAGGTGGGCTTTATGGCTACATCGGCGACACGACCGAACTGAGCATTACGGACGAGAATATCGCGCCTGAACTGGATAAGACACCGCCCTATTTTGATGAGGTATTTGCGGCGGCAGGTGGCATCTCCAAGGTCACCGTAACGAACGGTGGTTCTGGGTACGTAAGCTATACCAACGGCATTGACGACCAGCACTGGGATGGGCGGGCTACGTTAGCGCGCGAAGTGGTTGTAGGCGATAAGGACTTATTTTCCTTTAAGAAAGTTTTCGATTACAAGGACAAGTATCGAGACCGAGTGCCGAGCTGGTCGAACAGGGTTAGTAAAGACTATGCTAGGCCAGACGAGATTAAGTACCCTGCGTACCCAACGGTTCAAGAGATTCGCAAATACATACGCGTGGTCGATGAAACGAACAGCGGGTCGGGCGCGGAAGTCGAGCCGATCTTAACTTATTCTCGTGATCAAGGAACAATAAGCTACGGTGGGGACGCGGGCGATTGGGCTGGGTGGAAGTCGAGTACTGTTTCAGTAGCGGGTTTTCGCGTCATCAAACGAGGAGAACGGTACACCAAGCCGTACATTGAAACGGTTTCTTGGATGGGGACTAGACACAGCGCGCTCCAACACCGTTACGCCGTAGGGCTCAAGTCGGACACAATCCGACTGACCGTTTCTGGAGGCAATGGGACGGGTGCGGAGCTTCGCCCCATCGTTGAAGATGGTCACATCAAGGCGGTCGTCGTTGACCGTGCGGGGGCGAATTACACAAACCCCAAGGTTTCGGTCGCGTATGCCAACGGGGGTTCTGGCGCGACCTTCACTGCAGAAGCCCTTGGGCGCGGTGAGTATCCGCGGTGCTCGGGATACTTTGAACAGCGTCGGTGCTTCGCCTCGACGACACTGCACCCACAGCACATCTGGATGACCAAGACGGGGACAGAGTCGAACATGACCTACTCGATGCCCTCGCAAGCGGACGACCGTATCAGCGCACAGCTTGCCTCACAAGAGAACTCGCCAATCCTGCACCTTATTCCGCTCTCTCGACTCATCATCTTAACTGCGTCGAGCGAGTGGCGCACGGATACGATGAACAGCGACGCGATCACGCCTGAGTCCATCTCGGTACGGCGTCAGTCTTCCGTGGGCGCGTCTCACGTTCAACCCGTCGTCATCAACACAGCAACGATCTACTGCGCAGGTCGAGGCGGTCATCTTCGCGAGTTCACCTACTCTGCCGATGCAGGTGGCTACGTGACGGGCGACATTAGCCTTCGCGCCTCGCACTTATTCGATGGCAAGACCATTCGCGAGATGGCGTTCGTCAAGGCACCTAAGCCTATCCTCTGGTGCATCTCTAGCTCTGGCGCCTTGCTCGGGCTCACTTACGTGCCAGAACAGCAGATCGGCGCGTGGCATGAGCACCGCACCGATGGCGCGTTCGAGTCGATTGCGACGGTCGCTGAGGGCAACGAAGACATCCTCTACGCCGTTATTCGCCGAGAGATTGGCGGGCAGGTCGTGCGCTTTATCGAGCGTATGAGCGAGCGCGACAAGGGCATTTTCGTCGACTGCGCGGGCACGTACTCTGGCGCACTCACCAAAGAGGTCAAAGGGCTTACGTGGCTCGAAGGTCGACGCGTCTCGATCCTCGCTGATGGAGCAGTGCTCAATCAACAAGTGGTCACTGACGGGCGCATTACGCTCGATGAGGGCGCGTATACGGTCAAGGTGGGGTTGCCCTATACCTCGGACATGCAGACGCTCCCTGTGGCGATTACGACGCGTACAGGGACGGTCGCAGCGCAAGCGATTAAGAAGAACGTCAAAGAAGTCTCTTTGCGCCTATACGAGTCATCGGGCGTGTGGGTTGGGCCTACGTTCGATGATCTCGTTGAGGCTAAGCAACGCACCACCGAGCCGATGGGTATTGCCCCCGATAAGCTGACAGGGGTGCTTGCCGTCAAGCCCAAGGCGATGTGGACGGATGACGGGCAGATCTGTGTGCGCCAAGCCGATCCCCTACCGATTACGGTACTCGGGCTAGCGGCCAATATTGACATAGAGGGAGGTGAGTAACCGTGGCACAGGTTAACGGAATTATTCAGAATGCGGCGCTCACGACAGGGAGTTTCAACTCGATCGGGGATGACGCGATATCGGGTGCCGCGCCTTTGGTTGGCACGGTTGATGCCGTCTCGATGGCGCAACCCATGATCGATGGGGTGGACGCGGTCTCGATGGCGGCGCCCGTGGTGCAACCCTCGCAACCACCAGCGCAATCCCCAGTACAGAACACAACACTCGCGACCTACGGCGCGGGTGCATCGATTGCCTCGGCGGTCGCCTCGATGTTTGGAGCGTACTTTCAAGCGAAGTCGCGAAAGAAGGTCGCCATGTACCAAGCCGAGATCGAAGAGCGTAACCGCCAGATGGCGGAGCTCTCGGCGCACATGGCGCTTCAGCAGAGCAATTGGTACATTTCGCAAAAGACACAGCAAGCAGGACAGTTAAAGGCTACACAGCGCGTGCGAATGGGAGCAAGCGGGGTCAAGGTCGGCGTGGGCAATTCTAAGGAGGTGCTCGCGTCGACCGAGATCATCAAGCAGATCGACGTGAATCAGCAATACGTCAACGGTTACCGTGAGGCGTGGGGCATTCGCTCGCGTGGCTTAGGTAGCGCGATGCAAGCGAGCGCAACGCGCTCGTACGCGTCGAGCATTAGCCCGATCGGCAGTGCGCTCGCTACTGTACCGGGCGCGCTCTTGCAAACCTATAAGACATGGCATAAGGAGTTCAAGGATGGCGAATAATGGCTCGGTGATCTCGGTCGCGCCGAGCGTGGTGTCGGTGGGTACGGCGACCATGATCAAGCCTCAAGTCGATACCACGATCAGCGATACGCTTAACCAGACGATTAGCGCAGTTCCTGCATACATGCGCGAGATTGTCGATGAAGCGAACAAATTGCGCGTACAGTCGGCGGTCAACGACTTTGTGGCAGATCTTAACGACTACAAGTACAACGCTGAACACGGCATTATGAACCGCGTAGGGCGTGCGGTAGCGACACCAGAGAGCGGGGAGGCATTCTCGTCCGAAGGTAACCGTGGCGTGCAAGAGCGCATCGATAAGCACTTCAAGGGACTTAATGCCGCACAGAAAGAGCTAGCGCAAAAGTTCATTGACGATACACGCATCAAAAACGAGCACGAGTTCCTGACCTACGAGTCCAAGCAGATCCACGACTACTCGAACGATGTCTACAGCAACGCGGTGAATAATCACTCGCTCAACCTTGCCAAGATGGGATGGGACACAGAGTCGCGTGAGCGCGATATTCAGGGCATCTACGATGCCATTGACTCGCTCGGCAAGACAAACGGGTGGAGTCCTGATCACATTGACTATGAAAAGAAAAAGGTCGTCTCTGGCGCCCTGCAGGACGTCTTAACGCTCCTCATCAACCAAGACAACGTCAAGGGCGCGCAGAAGTTTTTCAACGAGGTTGGCAAGGCGTATCAGCTCGATCCGAAGGTGCTCATCAATGCGCGCAAGCGCATCCTTGCCTCGGCGCGTGCTCAGCAGACAAAGGTCGTGGTCAACTCTGCGCTTGAGGGCTTGCAGGACTGCTACACCGTAGGCGCACAGGTTGGGCGCGCAGCGCTTGAAGCGGGCGCAGTTCTGCCCGATGACGTCAAGGCGAAGTACGACCAAGCGCAAACGCGCCAAGAGAAGGCGCGCATCTTAAACGCTTGGGTCGACCCCGCGCTCAAGGGCTCGGGCGGTGACCTCACGGTGGCGGTGCGCAGTCTCTTAGGCGAAGGCGCGAAAGACGAGGACGTGAAGAAAATCGCGAGCGCGATTCACTACGGCAATGCGGTTGAGCAGTTCACCGAGATGGACGCGCTCAACTACGTGCGCGAAATGCACCCCGACATGCCCCGTGATGAACAGATCAAGATGGCAAAGAAAGTGATCGACGAGACGCGCGTACAGCAAGCGCTCATCGCCGCGGACACGGATGCACGGGTCACGGACGCGCTCAAGGGCCTTCAATCGGGGAACATACCCGACAATTTCGAGCAGATCGACACCACTGGATGGTCGCCCACCCAAGTCCAGAGGGCGCACAAAGTGTGGGAGCGAGACAAGCGCGCCCTCACTGATCCGACCGAATACAACTACGGCAATGAAACGCTCTTCGCGACCTTAATGCAAGACCCAGTGAAACTCTCGCGTATGTCCGAGGCAGACCTCTACGCCCTGCGTGCAGATCTCTCTGACTCTCAGTGGAAGCAGGTTTTCGACCGTCGGCAAAGCGTCGAGTCCGCCAACGGTGACGCGCGTAAGTTCCACCTCGATATCGATAGCGGTATCAAGAACGAACTCGATGCGTACCTCGAGAAGGCGCGCCCAGAGCTCCTCGACTCGAAGCACAAGAACATGTACAACGTCACGCTTAATCGCGTCCAAACCGCAGTTAAGCGCACGGTGAATGCTGAGATCAAACCGGGGGAAGTGGTCGATCCGATCAAGCTTCAACGCCTCACCATTCGCGCGCTCCATGAGGAGAGCTTTTGGAAAGGTGGCCCCAACGTGCTCGAAGACGCGAATTTCGACATTACCCAAGACGTCACGCTCACCAATGTGTTCAAGGCCATGGCGACCGTCGTGGACGGTAACCTCAATCCGAGCGATACAGCTGCGCGTGCCACCGCAGAGAGCTTCCTGCTCGATGGCCAAAATGGCCGTGTGGCTGATCAGTTGCGAGCTTCGCCCGCGGCGGTTGACGAGCTTTTGCGCGTGTTGCCCGAGTACTTCTTGAACGAGTTCATCTACTCCAAGGATAGCTCTGGCAAGAAGCGTCTAAAACGCGAGTACGCCGAGAACCCACAGCTCATTCTCGCGAAGTTCGTCAGTACGGTTCGCGAACGTGGCGCAGGTAGGGGTGGACGCTCTAAGGCGCAGGACATCGAAACGCGTCCTTGGTGGCAAGCCCGCGCGCTCCAGAAGATGGGTGAACAACGAAAGAAGAGTCAAGTTTACTCAGACGACGCGCTGGAGGATTTCGATATCCCTGGTGATAGCGCACCCACTAACGATTTGATCTTGTCCCGATAAGAGGAGAGCCCACCGATGGCTGATGATTATTTCAAATTCAATGACGCAACACTGCGGTCGCACACTAACCTCACGCTCGGACAGGACACCGCGCAGCAAGCGATCTCGGATCGCAAGCTCGCCAAGACCGTGGGCGTAACCCCGCTCGAAGTGCCCTACTTTCGCGACGAGCTCGTGCAACAGAGCCTTAATCAGGACGCCGAACGCTTTGGCGGGT
>OBXM01000629.1_pt1 | contig 31807 bp, 22 predicted proteins | sample 1538141 | NCBI WGS metagenome assembly OBXM01 (sample SAMEA2580153, study PRJEB22360) | human gut metagenome | biome: human gut; feature: human-associated habitat; material: faeces | place: Denmark | collected 2008/2010 | reverse complement strand
TATCTCTGTACCTGAACCCCCCGGCCCTTTGTAGACGCCGCCTATGTCAGCCACATTGACAATGCTGGAGCCGTTGGCAAGGCCATTCACCACATTGCCGTGGATGTAGGCAGTTTCCACCTGCCCGAAGCCACCCTTGACGGTGCCGAACACGAACATGATCTCGGTGACACGCTCGTTGGAGGCGAGGCCCAGGGCCGCAGGGCTGGCTTCCAGCACATAGTTCTTGGTGGTGGAAAGGCTGTCCGCCAGGGTCTGATAGCTGTCCTTCAGATTGGTCTTGTAGACGATCTTATAGGAGAGCTGCTGGTTGTAGGTGCCGGTGACCACCTTGGAAAGCCGTACCTGACCGGGCAGCGTGTCTCTCCAGTAGAAGGAGGACAGCGGCACGGTAGAAGTGTTTCCGATGCCAGTAATGGTGTACCGGATCGGCTGGTTAGGCATGACCTCGGCATAGCCGGTCTTTTTGATGGATACGCCGGTGGACACGCTGTTGTCTTCCACCTCGAAGGTCACGATCTGGCCCTCATAATCCAGGTATGCGGTCAGGACAGTCGGGTTGATGGCATAGTAGTCGGGGGCCTGTACCTCACGGATGGTATAGCGGCCCAGGGGCAAGAGCTTGGATACCGCTCTACCGTTGTAGTCGGAAACGATGGTGTCCACTACATTGCCTGCCTTGTCGTAGACCTCAAACACAGCGCCCTCCAGAAGGGTTCCCGCAGGCAGTGCGTTGATGGGGTTATCGTCCGCAGACTTCTTGATGATCTGGATCTGTCCCATGATGGGGGTGTTCTCCCACTCCACCAGGGTTGTCTCGCCCGACTTTACATAGACGGTCTTGCGCTGGGTATCCAGGATGTACCCCTCGTTCTCCAGCTCACGGAGATAGTAGCGTCCGGTTTCGATGTTCTCAATGTAGACATAGCCCCGGTTGTCGCTGGTGTACTGGCCCACGGGGTTGTTGCCGGCGTCATACAGCAGGAAGGTCACGCCGTAGATGCCCTTGCCGGTACTGCTGTCGGTCTTGTGAATGAGGATACCGGAGAAGGCTTTGTTGGTCACGGTCAGCTTACTGGTCTTGCCGTCCTTTACCTCAAAGTAGTGGGGAGTACTGTCTAGTTTATAGCCTTCCGGGGCCTCAACTTCCACCGCATAAAAAGCTCCATCCTCCAAAGAGAGGAATACTCGGCCATTCTTGTCGGTGGTCACAGTGTCTACCAAAGCATCATCCATCTTACGGATCTCAAAAGTGGCGTTGGCCAGCCGTTCAGTTCTGTCCGCCTCATCCACCTTGACGATCTCCACGCCGCCCACAGGGTCGTTGTAGAAGGTCAGCTCCTGGGTGTCGTTGGGGTTGATCACCACTGTCTGGGTACGGGTCTCCTCGTGGATGGTATAGCCCTCAATGGTCTTGGTTTCCGTCACCACGATGGTGCCGGTCAGCCCGGACAGGATAATCTGGCCGTTTTCATCGGTGGTATAAAGGCCCTTGCTGGACAGGGTGCCGCCCTCTGCGTCCACATAGGAGCCGTCCGAATAGGTCAGCTCGAACTCGATACCCTCCAGGGGAGCCTTGGTAACGGAATCCAGCTTATTGATAATAAGATTGCCCTTGGGCTGGTTGCGGAATTCGAGGGTAACAGTCTGCCCTGCCTTGATCTTGACGGTCTGAGGCGTATCGTCTAACACATAGCCGTTCTTGGCCCGAGTTTCCTTGACCACCAGGGTGGTGCCGGGGTCGATACCCTCAATTAGAATCGTACCGGCGCTGTCGGTAACAAACTTGCCGTTAGCATCACCCACTACGGTGCCATCACTGGTGGTGACCATAAACTCCACATCACTGATGGGCTTCCCGTTGGAGGCGTCTACCTTCTTCACCAGCAATGCACCCTTGGGGCTGTTGCCAAAGTAAAGCTGTACCACATCCTGCTCCTTGCCGGAGATAAACACGGTCTGGGGGGCGGTGTCGATGACATGGCCATCGGGACTGGACAGCTCCTCTACAATGTAGGTGCCTGCCTCCAGGCCGGTGGCGGTAAAGCTGCCGTTGGCGCTGGTCTTATAGGTGCCGATCACAGTGCCGCCGCTACCGGAGGTACCGCCCAGATAGCGCACCTGGAACACAGCGCCCTCCAGGGCCTCGCCGGTGACGGAATCGAACTTCCAGACCACCAGGGCACTGAGGGGCGTGTTCTCAAAAATCAGCTCCACAGCCTTGTCGTTGTCCACGTAGATGGTCTGCTCGGAGGGGTCACGGAGGGCATAGCCGGTGGGCGGATCAACCTCCACCACTTTGTACCAGCCGGTGTCCAGTTTATCCAGGTAGATTTCGCCGTTTTCGTCGGTGTAGTAGAAGCTCTGATCCAGCTTCTGATAGGTGCCGTCCTCGGTGTTGTCCTTGGCTACCCAAAGCTCAAACTTCGCCCCCTTCAGGGGATTGCCGGTGACGGAATCGCTCTTCTTGATGGTCAGGCCCGGTTTCTTTTCGTTCTCAATGGAGATCTCGGTGGTTTTACCGGGCCGCAGATAAACCTCGTGAGGGGTGGAGTCCAGAATGTAGCCGTCCGGGGCCTGGATTTCGGTAACGATGTAGTAGCCCTCCTCCAGGTGGATATTCTCAACGGTAATGGAACCGTCCGGGCCTACGGGGAAGTCACCGATCTTCACGCCCGCCTTGGTCTTGACCTCAAAGATGGCTCCCGTCAGGGCGTTGCCGTTGACGTCTACCTTGTGGATGGTCAGCGTGGGCCGCTTGTAGTTCTGGAACTGCACCGTGGCGTCCCGGTTCGGCTCCAAGGTTACCTGCTGGGGGGTGGTATCCAGGATATAGCCCTCCGGCACACTCTGTTCGGTGACGGTATAGACGCCGGGCAGCAGGTTCTCGATGGTCACGGTGCCGTCCTCGCCGGTAGGTTCGGTGGTGATGGTGGGGCCGTCCGCATAGTTCAGCGTGAAGGTGACGCCGGAGATGGGTTCGCCGGTGTCCTTGTCGGTCTTGCGGATGGTCAGGTCGGGCCGTTTGTCGTTCTGAATGGTGATGGTAGAGGTCTGGCCAGGAAAAAGTTCAACGTGGTATTCGGTGGGGTCTAAGATGTGGTCGGCCACCGTAGCTGTCTCTTTGACGGAGTACACCCCAGGCTCCAGGTCAGCAACCAGGATCTCGCCCTGAGCATTGGTGGTACGGTCCAGGTAGTGGCTTCCATCCTCGATCTTGGCGATGCGGAAAGACACACCCGCCAGCCGGGAGCCGTCGGCGCTGAGCTTGATCAGCTGGAAGGACGGCTTGATGGAGTTGGTAAAGACGAACTGGGCGTCCTCATTGGGGTCAAGCTGGATGATGCGCTGGGCCTCGTCGATGATGTAGCCGGGGCAGGACTTCTCCGTTACCACATAGGCCCCAGCAGGCAGGTGGGACAGGTCGATCTCGCCGTTTTCATCGGTGGTGAACTCCTCCGGTCCGTAGTCACCCGCCACCGACTTGATTTCAAAGACCGCATTGGGGATCACCTTGGACGGATCTGCGGAATCTACCTTAATGAGCCTCATGCCGGGTTTCATGTCATTAAAGAAGGTTAATTCTTTAATTCCGTCTCCGGCCTCAAGCTCTACCGACTGCGGAGTAGTATCCAAAATGTAGCCGTCATTTCCGGTATCTACTTCCACCGCCCGGTAGGTTCCAGGTTCCAGATCAGTCAGCAGAATCTCGCCAAAAGCGTCTGTACGGAATTTGCCCAGGCTCACTTCATCACGGAACACCTCAAAGGTCACACCAGGCATGGCCACATAGTTTTTGCGGTCGTACTTGATGATGCGCAGGCCAGGAAGTTCCTTGTTGATGATAGGCAGCGTAGTGGTTTCACCGGCGACTACCGTCGTAGTGTAGATGGTATCGTCCAGCTCCCATCCAACCGGAGCAGTCGTTTCCTGAACACGGTAGGCTCCAGGCTTGATCTCTGTGAAAATGGCGCAGCCTGCGGAGTTGGTGGTGGCGGTGTAGGTCTGTCCGCTTTCGATATGCTCAATGGTGATGACGGCACCGGGCAGGTTCATACCCGTGTTGGACTTCTTTTCGATGCGCAGACTGCCGTAGGAATCGTTGAAATAGGTGACTTCCGCAATCTCGTCATATACCACTGTGACATTCTGCGCAGGTTCCTTGCTGATCAGGTAGTGCTGGGGGGCCTCCCGCTCAATGACGGTGTAATTGCCGGTTTTCAGCAAGGGGATAAAGATCTCGCCGTTTCCGTCAGTGACAAAGGTGCCAATGCTGTCACCGTCGGGGCCGATGACCTCAAACCGTGCGCCGGAAAGAGGTAGCTCCGTCCCGGTTTCATATTTCAGAATACGCAGGCCAGTCTCATCGGGTTCATCCTCCGGGTTATCGGCATAGTAGCTGTATACGGAGAGATCCATCGTGGTAGTTGGATCGGTATCTACCATATAGTTCTGCAAGTTGCCATAGGTGTTCTTTTCCTGACAAACAGCATAGAACACAGCGTACTTGTAGACATCTGTGCTAAAGGAGAGCTGGACGCTTCCAGTCTTGTCCTGGATGCTTTCTGCGGGGTAAAGCACCTTGAACTGTCCAGAGAACCCATCCCCGGTGTCTTTTGTGGTGATTGTGGTAATGTCCCGGTTGTTGAGGTCAACGATCCGGGTGCCTTCGGGGACGGAGTCGGGGTCGGTAAAGTCCACATTGACCGTATAATTGCAAACCCAGGTTTTGCTCCAGAACGTAAAAATCTGCTGCTTGTACTGCTTGCCGTCCACAGTGACGGCGTATGCGGTATCACGATCTGGGGTGCAGGTGATACTGGGGGAAAGGGTTTCAGTCCAGCTGGTACCCCGGGTGTAAATATCCTTTGTCGCCGCAAGGATCTTCTGTGCCCGGGTCAGTTCATCCCCGGATAGAGAGGGGTTGATCTTCAGGTTGTTGATGTTCCAATCAGAGATCAGATAGCACCAAAGCGCCATTTTGGTGGCATAGTACGCCTGATACTTGTTGTCCAGCTTCAGCTCCGCAAGGCCACGGGTGGGATAGCCGTTTGCGATAATACCCATCACCTTGGGGTCGCTGGTTTTTTCCTCGGCCAGATAAGAGATACTTTCGCCAACGCCAACGGTCTGCGGAACCCCGTACAGGTTCGGGTTGACGCAGTAGGCCGGGATCTCCTTCTGTTGACCGGCAGCGTTGATGTAATTGTAGTAGGTGTACTTCTGGGACTGTACCCGCCCGTTGATGGACAGATAAGCCAGCTCGTAGCCGCCGTTGTAGATGTCAACCTCACCCAGAGCGTCCTCTACGGTGTTGGCGGCAGAGGCGAAGCCGGTACAGAGGCTCAGCAAGGTGGCGATGCACAGTACCAGTGCAAGCAGTCTCCGTGTCATGGTATGACCTCCTTTGAATAGTAAAGACGCCCGATGCAATCGCATTGGGCGTCTTTTTGGGTAGATATGAAGTTTATAGATATAGATTAGATGCGGTGCATGATGTTGTACTCCGTGCGCTGGAAAACGCCGTTTTTATAAACGTCCCACGCTTCCATGTAATAGGTTCCGGGAGGGCAGGAGTGAAAGAGATTCGTGATCTCGGTGGCTCTCCAGGGCCAGAAGGTCTGCGGGGTGATTTCCGCAGGAATGGTGAGGGAAATGTTCACCTTGGCATTTCCGCTGGGATGGAGAACCGGCTTCCCGTCCTTCCAGGTTTCGGGGTTATCTCCAATGGCATTGTAAAGTGTGTAGAGCATCCGGCGGGTTTCGTAGATGTTACGGGCAAAGAGATAGTCCTGGCCCGCACTGCTGTACCGGCGAACCTCCGGGGCAGGGAGTTTCACCTGGGGCATAAGGCTCCAGTCACAGATGGCGGTGGGCAGTTCGGGGAGAGGGCCGTCTTGGAACATATTCTTGTCCCAGCGGCTCACATCCGTAATCATGTAGGTAGAACCGTCATCACAGAGAATCTGGTCGCCCACTTCTGGCTGGTATCTGGAACGGATGCTCTCCGCCGCATGATGGGGGTGGGCGGCGTTAGCCACGTCAGCCGGATTCTCGCCCTGCCCGGTAGGTTCTGTGGTAATCACCACAGTGTGGGTGTCGTTGTCCCAGCTCACGCCAAATCCCAGCTTGTCGCCAAGATCACGGAGCTGGAAGTAGTTGTTGCCGTTAATCACATAGCCAATCAGCTCGATTTCCTGGCCGTCCAACGTGATCCGCTGGTCAATGTCGGTGGTGGGCGTTGCAAGGATGCCAGCAGCATAGGCTACGCTGCCGCCGAACAGGGCGGCTCCGCAGAACAGACCTGCGAGAAACATGGGGATATTCTTTTTCATCATCAAAGCCTCCTTGTCTGATTGATTTCTGCCGACATCATAGCAAGGATACAAGAGGCTGTCAAAAAATCAAACCATCTTTGCTTGCACACACCAGCGATAAGCCGGCTGATCCATGACACAGGTGACAAGGGTAATGATGTTGTCGTTGGTGGCGTCCAGCACCGACACCTGGGTACTGAGGATCTTCTGCACCGAGTACACCTCGTAGGTGCGGGTGCCCAGCTTTGTGGTCAGAGTGATCTTATCACCTCCAGACAGCATATGGATTTTGCCAAAGTGGTTATTCACACCTCTGTTATGGCCTGCAATCGCCACATTGCCATTCCAGATGCTGGTGTTCTCAAAATGCCCCGCCCCCGTAGCCAGGGCGGTGGAACTCGTTCCCTCGTTGACCTTGACCTTCAGGCCGATGGCGGGGATGGACAAGGTGGCGATATAGCCGCCGCTGTAATAGAGAGCGTCTGTCACCGGCGTATAGGCCGTTACGCTGCCGCTGGTGTCCACGCTGGGCAAGGTCGGCACCGTGGAGGTATTCGGGATGGTGGTAGTCCCGTTACCCGCCGAGGTGCTGTTTCCGGGGCCGGTGTAGATCTGCCCGTCCCGGATCAGATTGGGCGTCAGCAGCTCACCGCTGCCCAGAACATAGGAGGTAGGCGAGCCGAAGGCGGGCGGGATCAAAGCAGCGTTTTTGCTGCGGTCAGTGTTGGCCGGCGCGTCGGTAGTCACATAGATGGTGTCATCTGAGGTGGGCCTTCCGAACAGCGGATCGTCCGGCGCATCGAAGGAATACTCCAGCGCACTGGCAGGCAGCATGGTGGCCCCCGTCAGGCAGCAGGCGGCAAGCAGCGAGGCAAGCAGTTTCTTCATGTCATTCGTACCCCCGTTTCTTGTTGATGTAGTGTTTGTAGCCCTTCTGCCCAAAATAACCGGCGCAGCCCAGAGCGCCCACACCCAGAGGGACCAGCAGCCATTTCCAGTCAAAGGAGAAAGAGGCGGACTGTGGTGTGTCGATAGCGTTCTCACCGGCAGATGCGGAGTCACCGCTGGAAAACACCGCCGTGTAGGTAATCACATCGGTGCTCCCCCTGGTGACCTCTTCCACATAGTTTGCCGTAACCACATAGCCGGTGGCGTATTTACTGGTGGCCGTGCCGGTATAGGTGGCAGTGGCGGTATAGCGCAGGGCCATATCATATCCGTCGGTCTGGGTGGTTACAGCCTCCTGCCACTGCACATCGGCCAGCGTCATCGTTCGGCCACTGTCTGTAATGCTCTTGGGAATCAGGGACACATCCGCCCCAGACAGGTTGGGATAGGTACGGGTAGCCGATACGGTGCGGCTGCTGGTTTTATAGCCTGCGGCCTCCACCATGATGGTGGTATGATCCAGGGAGAGAACACCCTGATAGCCGTCCTCGGTTTGTACCTCCAGTTCCGGCTCCAACATGGCCAGGATCTTCTCCATGTCCTGGGTATCGGAATCCAGGGTCAGAACCTCCGTATAGTCCTTGGTATCGCTTTCAACATGAGCCTGCTTCAGCACATCCAGCAGGGTATAAACCTTCCCGTCCCGCTCAAAGTCCTCGGTGGGAATGTTGGACGGGTCATCCTTGGCGGTGAGATAGTATATCTTCTCGATCCGGGTCACTCCGTTTTCCTCGCTCTGCTTCACCTCGGCGGGATAGAGCGGCACCGGGTCAGGCGTGGGGAGCGGCTCCGCCGCTCCTTTGATGGGAGATGCAGTGCTGTCGCCCTCCGCCGCCTGGGGCGTTTCACTGGGAGCCGCCGCCGCAAATGCGGTGGTCATAATGCCGCAGAGAAGCAGCGTCATGGCACACAGGGTGCAAAAGATACGCTTCATCGTTCCAGACCTCCTTTTGTTTTTTTGCCGTTCTTGGCATGGTGAAAAACGGGAGCACCCTTTTCACGCTGGGGCTGTCCCTTTTCAAGCTGCGCTTGCTTCGCTTTGAGTTCTTCCATCTTTTTGCGCACGGAGGGGCGCTGCTTGGGGTCACTGGTCATAGTCCCGGTAGCTGCTCTCGTATCTATCCCGTATTCCCTGGATTTTTCGCCGGATGGAACACGGGACACCTCTTTTTTTGCAGCCTCATCCTCCTGGCGGGTGGGAACGGCAATACCCATGCGTTCCAGGATACGGTTGATTTGCCGGGCGTCCTTGGCCTTTGCCATGATCTCCACCGTGCCGGTTTTTTCCGCCTTGTTGATAATCGGATAGTACAGCACCCCGTACTGGGTGCTCTCCTTTTTGAACGCAGTCAAGTCCTGCTCGTTGATGGAGAAAATGGTCAGCTCCTCACGATCCTGGATCAGCCGCTTCAACGTGGTTTTACCGGCTACCTTCTGGTTGTCGTTGGCCAGGGCAATCAGCAGCGCCGCCAGATTTTTGGCTCCCAGCCCTGCCAGCTTGAGGGCGCTCTCGGTAATCTGAATCCCTTCCCGTACCATCAGATCAGCGGTTTCTCCGCTGGTACTCATGTTTCATAACCTCCTTTTGTTTCGATGTTCTTTTTGCCTCAAACTCCCGTAAGTTCTGCTGAATGCCGGGAACCTGATTTGCGATCTGCTTACAGAGTTTTCTCTCTTTCCGAAGTTCCCGCAAGGCGGTGGTCTGCTGGTCAATCTCACGGGCGAGTACTTCTTTGATCTTCTCATCGGTTTCATACCTCCTTTTTGCATAGAGCGGCTGCCTGTGTTCTGTCCGCTGCTGGATCTCCTGCTCGATTTGTGCCTGACGCTCCATAAGCTGCTCCACGGTGGAAATGCCATGCTCATGGAGATATAAAAATTGCGCCTGATAGGGTTCCAGACGGAGCACCTCACGACGCATTTCATAAGAGATTCTTTTTCGGGTCGGCCTCTTGTACCGGCGCAGCAGATAAACATATCTGAGGTACAGCGCATAAAAGCCGGTGATCTTCTTTTTACGGACAGTTCTCCAGGAACCGGAGAAACGATAACGCCGAACCTGGAGCGGCTGATAGGCCGAAACACGGCCTTCCAAAATGGCCCGCTGCTGCTCCTGAATACGCCGCTTGATGTCCTCCGAGGTGTACCCTTCGCCCAGCCGATCCAAGCGGAAATTCCGCTTTGCGCCGGGTGGCCGTACCGTCAGATATTTGCGGTGGGGGTTCCGGGAGACGGCGTATCCCTTTTTCTCCAAGAGGTTGAGAAACTCGGGAAAGGTAAAGCTGTCACGGATCACCAGATCGATCTCCTCCCGGAGCATTTGAGAGAGGGTCGGTTTTCCTTCCTGCTGGGCCTTCCATACCGCATAGTGCTCACCCTTGCCTTTGGGGTCAATGACCTTCAGGTGGTACTCCGCACACAGCTCGTCTGAAATCCTGCGGATCTCCTGAAAGTAATGTTGATAGGAGGAGTGATATTTTCTCCCGTCTATGAGGGAAACGGAATTTACGATGATGTGATTATGCAGATGGGCTTTATCCAGGTGTGTCCCTATCACAGCTTCAAAGCGGTCGCCCAGAAGCCGCTTGCAAAACTCCAGGCCAATGCTGTGGGCCTGTTCCGGTGTGACCTCCCCTGGTGCAAAGGATTGGATGATATGAAACCCCTGTACCCCGTCCGTTTTTCCAAACCGAATTTTTGTGTTCATCATTTCATCGTAAACCGATTCCGGGGTCAAACAGTTGATGACGGAGACAAAGAAACTTTGTTCCGTTTTTTCCGGGTTGGTGATGTAAGTAATATCCGTTGCCAAGTGTGTTTTCTCGCTGTTGGTCACATAGTCCAGACGGGCGGATAATTGATGCCTGATGGAAAGGATCTTTGTAACGCCCATCTCACAGCTCCTTGACCTTGGCCCAAATATCGTCCAATTTGGAGTAGATCTCCGCAAGCTCCTCGGAGCGTACAAAATGCCGTGCGCTGGACACACGGGCGATCTGGTTGATGTTTCCGCGGGTGGACTTCAGCAGCCGCAGCAGCTCCGCCAGTTCCTGCGGAGGCTTCGCTTTTACCGTTTCTCCAAGGATGAGTTTACGGATATAAGCCTCTCTGGAGAGGCCGGATAACTTTGCGGAAGCAACCAGGTGGCGATGCTCATTTTCGTTGAGACGAACGATTTGCTGGAGAGGACGGTTTCGCATGAAAGCCTCCTTTCTAAGCCGGGGGTTTCAGGGGGGATTCCCCCTGACAAGCTGCGTTTGGCTAGCCAAATGCGATGCTTGCGGAAAGAGCGGCAAAGCCGCTCCTTTCCCCGGCACCTTTCCGAAAAAACTACCGCTCCTCTCCCCCACGGGTCTTTACCCGGCCTGCAATTCCCTTCTGAATCTGCAAATAGTCGTTGTAATCCTTCCCTTTGGGCGGGGGATTGTCCAGCACCTGATACCCGTGCAGGCACTGTTTTAGGGCTTGCGCCGCTTCCCGGCCACGCTCGTCGTTATCCAGACACAAAATGATTTTTTGAATGCCCGGATTGTGCTGGAGATAGGTTTCCAAAGCCAGCGGCAGCTTTAGCTCTGCGTCGGCCTTGGGACGATAAATTCCAGACAAGGAAAGGCAGTTGGCGCTTCGCCAGTTCTGCCCTTTTCGCTTGAGGATGCTTAAATAGGAGAGGGCGTCAATGACGCTTTCAAAAACACACACGCTCTCCCGGTCGTTGGCTTGCAGCGGCACACAAAATGAATACCGCTTATCGCTCCCGGCCACCTCACCAACAAAGGTTGAGTGAGACAATGTACCACGCAAGGAAGCGTATTTTGCTGTGCCATGTTCAAAGCCCACAAACACGCAGTTATGCCGTTTGGCGTCCTCATAAAGTTGGCCCGACTTTATGCAGTGATTGATGATCTCGGCGTCAATTCCTCTGGCGCACAAATAGGCGAATACTCGTCTGGTATCTGGACTTCGTTCCGGCAGCTGGAAGTCAGGACGAGGTTTAGGAGGCGGTTTTGATACAGGCCGGGAAGAAAGCTGCGGCTGCTCACCGAGGATCATTCCAACTGCCTCCGGCAGTTTGTAGCCACACACTTTTACCAGATAATCCAGGGCGGTAGAGCCTCCAATATTGTGGCTCCACCAGCACCATTTTCCGTTAGAGATTTTCAGCGAGTCATGGCTTTTGGTGCAGTAGGTTCCACCGCTCACATGAACCAATTCTCCGGGGTCATGGCATTGTAAGTAAGTCAGTAAATCCACTTGCCGAGCCTGCTGGATTTGTTCTTTTGTGTAGTACGGCACTCAGTTCACCTCCTGGTTTCAGAATGATTTTTGAAGAAAGAACGTGCGGACATTCAACGCTCCCGATCATACTTGATTCGATACGCATAATGGTCTGCGCTGTACCGCTTCAAATAGTCATTTTCCGTGGTTTGAGGGGAATCAAAATCAATGTTGGAAAGCCGGGGATCTTCCGGACCGTCAAACAGTTTCTCCACCGGAATCACCTCGATTTTGCCGCCGGTATGGAGCTGCCCGCCGAACACTCCGGCGGGCGAATGAAAGCTCCGATCTCCGCATACCCACAGAAGTTTGGTGCCCGCCGGAAGTTCTCCAACGGGCTGTTTGAGCACGATTACGGAGCGGGGCTTCGCACCGGCGACTTCATAATATCCCGCATACTCCGCTTTCTCATAGGCACGCACCATTTTGTCAAAATGTCGCTGCGGCCTGATGTAAAATAAACTCTCCTGATAGCCCATTTTGACTTCACCTACCGTTCCATTTCGCGGGGTCTGATGTCCCTTCTCCTGGACTTGCCAGCAGCCTGCTGCCTTTGCCGGATAGAGTGCTCATGCCTGCCCTTGTAGGCGGCTCGTATGTCCGCCATCAGGCGGCGGCAATCCTCCGGGGGAATGGGTTTCAACTTATCCCGTGCGCCGGAAAAGAGCGCACAGATCTCCGGCTGTTTGACCGCCCGCACCACAGCCTCCAGGTCGTGAAGCAGGTTCTCCTTCGTGTTCAGGCCATACTGGAAGATGGCCTCCAGCTCCTGGCTGTTGAAGCGGGTAAGATAGCTGCTCATGAGTCGGAATGCCGTGACCTTGCCGCTGTCGTTTCGCACCGGCTCATACCGCTGGGGCGTTCTGAGATACATTCCGTCCATCCCGGTTCCACCGATGTAGAAACCGTTCTCATCCTTTTCGTTCTCCAGCAAGGCCGTACCATCCGTGAGCAAGTACCCCGCCTCCATGCGGGGCTGGATCAGGCCGCAAGGGACACCTACTTGCCGGATAGCAATGATTTCTGCGGGTACTTCATCCAGGGTCATGGTGTATCTGCCGTCATCCATATCCAAGCCTCCTTTCAATAAGCGGCACCCATGTCACTGGGTGCCGCTCATGTCTAACGCTCCACCCCACGGCTGCGGCGAGGGGCGTTCCGGTCGTTTTGTTCCTCCATTTCCTCAGCCGATGGCTCGGCCAGTTCGTTGTCCCGCTGATCCATATTCAGTAGGGCGTTCAGCTCCTCCAGGCGGTCAGATTTGGTGGCCAGCTCTTCCTCCTGGGCAAAGGGCTTCTGCACCTCCACCTTGGCAGTTTCCAGCTGGGCCTTGGTATCCTCCAGGGCCTGCTCATAGTCCTTCAGACGGCTTTCCAAGCCCTCCAGAGCGTTGTCCATGCGCTGGAGGTTGCCATAGGTGTCCGTACCCAATGTGACCGTGTGGCGCAGCTCATGGCACAAGGCAAGCTGGTATTCCCTCCGGAAGGTGTCAAAGGATAGTTCCATGGTGAAACCACGGTAGGTACCGATGACAACGGCCTCCGGGCTGGTCATGGCTTTACACGCCTCCAGGATCGCTGTGCCAGCGCCCTTTTTCTCGGCATATTCCGTTCCATGAAGCACCATGGGCGAGAAGCCATCCGGGTTGGGCTTTGTTTCTTCGGCCAGGTGTGCCATATCTTTTTGATAACCGGCGATCTGCTGTTCCAAACTGGCGATGCTCTTGGGGAAGCTCTTTAGGATCTGATTCTCCAGGCTGTATTTCTGACTGAGGTGGTTGGCCTTTAACAGCTTCAGCCGCCCCACGTCAATGTCCAGATCCATCTTTTCCTTGATGTAGGGATTGCCGGTACACAGGGCCTTGATCTCCGCATAACTGAGGGCCGTTTCGTCGATGTCCTCGGCAGACCGGACGGGGGATTTACTGGTCATGATCTGGCCGATGAACTTCTGCTTGCTCTCTACCAGCTGGTAGAGGTAGCTGTCAAAGGTGTTTTCTGTCACATAGGTGTAGATTTCAACCTCCTTGTTCTCGTTGCCCTGGCGGATGATACGGCCCTCCCGCTGCTGGAGATCTGCCGGACGCCAGGGACAGTCCAGGTGATGCAGGGCCACTAGCTTCTTCTGGACATTGGTTCCGGCCCCCATCTTTGCGGTGCTGCCCAGCAGCACCCGGACTCCTCCGTTACACACCTTTCCGAACAGCTCTTTTTTCTGCTGCTCGGTGTTGGCGCTGTGGATGTAGGCGACCTGCTCGGCGGGGATGCCTTTGGCAATCAGCTTGTCCCGCAGGTCGTCGTACACATTGAAGGTGCCGTCGCTTTTGGGGGTGGAGAGGTCACAGAAGGCCAGCTGGGTAGATTTCTGCTTGGTGGTGCGCTGCCAGATTGCAAAGATATTGTCGGCGCAGGCGCTGACCTTGCCGGTATCGCTGTCCGGCAGCAGCGGATTGACCAGCCGCTGATCCAGTGCCAGCTTGCGGCCATCGTTGGTAATCATGAGCATATTGTCCTGGCTGCTGTCCACCATCTTATTGCGGACACGCTCAGCCCGCTCACTGAGGTCTGCCACCATCTCCTTTTGATGTTCAGAGGGTTTCAACGCCACATGATGGTAGTTTGCCTTGGGCACAGGGAGATTGAGCATATCCGCCGTCTGTATGTCCGCAATCTCCTTGAACATACTCATAAGCTCCGGGAGATTGTAGAACTTGGCAAACCGGGTCTTGGCCCGGTAGCCGGTTCCCTCCGGGGCCAGCTCAATGGCGGTCACTGTCTCGCCGAAAGTGGAGGCCCAGGCGTCAAAGTGCAGCAGTTCGTTTCCTTGCAGGGTGTCGTGCTGGAGGTATTTCTGCATGGTATACAGTTCCACCATGGAGTTGGAAATGGGGGTGCCTGTGGCGAACACCACGCCACGGCCTCCGGTCAGCTCGTCCAAGTATCGGCACTTCATGTAGAGATCGCTGGACTTCTGGGCTTCGGTCTGGCTGATGCCGCCCACATTCCGCATTTTTGTGTATGCGGCCAAATTTTTGTAATTATGTGCCTCGTCTACAAAGAGCCGATCCACACCTAACTCCTCAAAGGTCACAATGTCATCTTTGCGGCTCTGGTCGTTGAGTTTATCCAGCTTGGCCTTCAGGCCCTTTTTGGTGCGCTCCATCTGCTTGATGGAGAAGTTGTCCCCACGGCTCTGCTTCAGGTCGCTGATGCCGTCCATAACCTCCTGAAGCTGTTCTTCCAGAATGGCCCGCTGCCGTTCCAGCGACATGGGGATTTTCTCCAACTGGGAGTGTCCGATGATGATGGCATCGTAATCGCCGGTGGCAATACGCCCACAGAACGTCTTGCGGTTTTTCGGCTCAAAGTCCTTTTTGGTGGCTACCAGGATGTTGGCAGAGGGATAAAGCTGGAGATATTCGGTGGCCCACTGCTCGGTCAGGTGGTTGGGGACGGCAATGAGAGATTTGCTGCACAGCCCCAGCCGCTTGCTCTCCTGGGCGGCGGCGACAATTTCAAAGGTTTTCCCTGCCCCCACTACGTGTGCCAACAAGGTATTCCCACCGTAGAGAATGTGGGCGATGGCGTTGACTTGGTGTCGCCGCAGGGTGATTTCCGGGTTGATGCCCACAAAATTCAGGTGACTGCCGTCATACTCACGGGGCCGAATCGAGTTGAAGGTTTCGTTGTAGAGCTTGCACAGCCGTTCCCGGCGCTCCGGTTCTTTCCAAATCCAATCGGCAAAGGCCTGTTTGATCAGCTGCTGCTTGGACTGAGCGATGGCGGTTTCCTTTTTGTTGAGCACCGCCGTCTTGCGGCCATCGGCGTCCTCCACATAGTCGAAGATCCGCACATCCTTCAGGTTGAGGGTTTCCTCGACGATCTTGTAGCCATTGATGCGGTTGGTGCCGTAGGTGTTGTTGGCCTTGACGCTGGAGCGGTCATAGCTCTTGCCCTCGATGTTCCAGGTGCCGGTCAGTTTGGAGTAATGCACCTTGATGTTGAAGCGGGCGTAGTTGGGCGTGTCGAACAGCTCAAACATAAACCGGGCCACATCCCCAGGGGGAAGCCATGTAGCGCCCAGCCGCACGGAAATCTCACTGGCAGTCAGATCCACCGGCTGCACAGCTTTCAGCGCCTCGGCATTGACACGGAACCGGCTGTCGGCTTCCGGCACCAACCGGGCGTGCGCCCCCCCCCCCCCCCCCCCCCTGCCGCAGCTTCTGTCTCACGTTGCCGGAAAGGTATTCGTCCGCTGTTACATAGATGGGGTGGCCTTCATGATCTGCTCTGTCAGGAAGCTGAAACATCACACCATGCAGTTCTTCCACAAGGGTGGCTTCATCTTTTCCGGTCAGGTTGGTCATATAGGGGATGTCGATGCAGGCTTTTTCCGCCAGAGACAGGGCCAGGGCCTCCGATGCGGTGTCCACCCGGCTGACATTGACCTTTTGCTTGATGGTACGCTTGGTAAACATATCCGCCTTGCGGATGAAGTTGCCATCGCTGTCCATGACCTCCAGAGAGGTCAGGAGGAAGTAGGAGTTGTCCGAGTGAAAGGCGGAGTGATTGGCCCGCTGGGAGATACGGCCATACTTCTTCACAAATGCGTCATATAGGCCGTTCAGCCGCTGCTGCTCGGCGGTAATGAAGTGGTCAGGATAGTCCTCTGTCTGGTATTCGATGAGCTGCCGCACACAGTCCCGCAGGCCGATCAAACCTTTGATGCGGCCCAGGGCGGTGGTGGACACCTCCACCGGATTCATGCGGCTGTTTTCCCGGTAGTAGACCTCTCCGTCCACGATGGTGTAGGAGAAGTTGCGCACAGTAGGGTCTGCCGGGATAGAGCGATCCTCCTCCAGTTCTTCTCCTTCCTCACGCTCATACTCCTGGATGGAACCGCCAATGTTGCCGATGGCGGAAGTCAGCAGGTCGGAGAGTTCCTGGCCCTCGAAGGGGATACAGGCCGTCTCAGGCCCATAGGGGCCGCTGACCTCCTGCATCTCACCCAGAATCATTTCCGGGTGGTCAATGAAATACTGGTTCATCTTGAGGCCGTTTTCATTGACGCCCAGATGCACCCAGTCCGGCTCCAGATCGAGAAGGGAGTCTCTCTTTTGGAGAAACAGAATATCGGATGTGACCTCTGTGCCGGCAGCACCCTTGAAGGTGTTGTTGGGCAGGCGGATGGCACCCAGCAGGTCGGCCCGCTGAGCGATATACTTGCGCACCGCAGGATTTTCCTTATCCAGGGTACCTTTGCTGGTGATGAAGGCCACAATACCGCCGGGGCGCACCTTGTCCAGGGTCTTGCCAAAGAAGTAGTCGTGAATCAGGAAGTTGTGCTTGTCATAGCGCCGGTCGGCCACCTTGAAGTTACCGAAGGGGATGTTGCCGATGGCCACATCAAAGAAGCTGTCCGGCAGGTCGGTCTTTTCATAGCCTTGGATGGTCACAGAAGCAGTCTGGTAGAGCTGCTGGGCAATCCGCCCGCTGATCTCGTCCAGCTCAACGGCATAACACCTGGAGCTGGACATCCGCTCCGGCATCATGCCCAGGAAGTTGCCAGTGCCGCAGGACGGCTCCAACACGTTTCCTGTCTCAAAGCCCATCTGCTCCAGGGCCTGATACATGGAACGGATGACCACCGGGGGCGTGTAGAAGGCGGTCAGGGTGGATTCTCTCGCTGCCTCGTATTCCTCCGGGGTAAGCAGGTTTTTCAGCTCCAGGTAGTTACGGTTGGTTTCTTCAAAGCAGTCCGCCAAACCGCCCCAGCCTACATACCGGGAAAGGATCTCCTGTTCCTCCGGCGTGGCCAGCCGTTCCTCGCTCTCAAGCTGCTTCAACAGCCGGATGGCGGCAATGTTATTCTGGTAGCGTTGGCTGGGCGTCCCAACACCAAGGGCATCATCTGTGATCCGATGGTCATGGCGGGCTGTTTGCTCCGGGTAGAGGACATTGGAACGTGCTGCGGTACGGGATTTTTTCGGCTCCCTGGGCGGCTCCGGCGGAGCCGGATGTTCCAGGTAGGCCCGGATGGTGCCGATGTACTCCATTCGCAGGATGGGAAACCCCGCCGATTGCACAAAGGTCAGGTCGGTCAATTCAACCTGCCCTGTGGTGAGATCTACGCTATGTACCCGGTATCTGCGTCCATCCTGCTCAAATTCAGTTTCGCCGGGGATCAGGTTGGCCTGGGCGTATTCCTCATTGCTCAATTCGTGCTGAGCCGCAGGAGCCGTCTGGGAAAACTGCCCCTTTTCATCCAGGGCGGGGTGAAGGATGGCTTGTACCTGCTCCCTGAGTCCGGGATAGTCCTTCAGCTGTGCTTCATTGATCCACTCATACGCTTGATCCCAGTTCTTAGCAACCAGAGGATAGTCAAGTGGCCCGGAGGAAAATATAAGCTCGTCTCTCCATTCCGCAAGGTCAAAAAAGAAGCCGGCGGTTTCCATGGCCTGAACGATGATCTTCTCTCGGTCTGAGAGGGTATCAATAACGGCCTGTTTTTTTGCGGCCTGTTCCGCCTCCCACGCCTTTACCTCGGCTTCCAGGTCGGGAAGCGGCTCCGCTTGGCCCTGCTCCGGGGCTGTATGCTCCAAATCGTTCTCCCTGATCTGGGCGTGTGCTGCCGGGTCGGGGTACTCTCCGATGATGCGAAGGTAACGTTCCTCCTTCAGGTCATAGACAGCAGCGCCGTCATACTGGAAGCCGTCCTCCTCTATGGTGCCGTCCACATATCCCTGAGCCACTCGTTCCGCTTCTTCCAAGGTCTGATAATCCAATCGCTCGTCAAAGCCGTTCTCAAAGTGGTGGTAGACGGCCACCTGATACCGGGCAGCCATGCGGTCGGCGTAATCCTCGATTTGCTCTCTGGTGAGCCAGTCCGGTTTTTCGGGCAGGGCATCGTACAGCTCCCGCATTTTGTGGATCTGTGCGGATACATTCCCAGCCCATAGGTGCTTCTCGTTTCGCTGGTCTTCTCCCAAAAAATACTCACAGTCGCTCCGCAGCCGGTCAAGCAGGCGATAGTCGTCGCCGTAATCCCGTGTATCAGTCGGCTGCGCCTGTTCCTGGGGCGTATTGGGGAGGAAATATGGCTCGTTGAGCGGATTCTCCCCCAGCTTCTGATCAAAGTCGGTACGGGGAAACTTCTGGGTCAACAATGGAAATTCCGGGTCATAAAGTGTGACGATGGTTTCCCCCAGGGACTGCATCTCATAGCGTTTCGTGCCGATATAAACCGTGCTGCCCAAGGGGATTTGATACCGGCGAGGGCCGTTGAACTGCTCCATGACCGTCTCCCGGCCCTCCGGCACCTCCTGGCTGGCAAGTTCATTTTCGTACTCCGCCATGGCCTCCGGGGAGAGGTAGCGGTCTTTGCGCACCAGATTCTCAACACGCTGAGCGACTTTTACCCAGGAGAGCTGGATTTCCGGGCAATTCCGCTTGGTGAAACGGATACCCTTGCTATCGTAGTTCTCATTGCTGTATCCAGACCTGGACAGGGCGTGGGAATGACCACCTGTACCGTACTCCTTCCGCAGGAAGTCCGCCTTTTCTTTGGCGTCGTGCGGCTCCTGAAAGAAGCTGTAGATCCGCTTCGGCCCGCCCTCAAAGCGGCTTCCGCTGGAAAGGGCCTCGTCGATCTCGTCCTCCGTGATAAAGGGCATGATGGCGGGCAGTTCCGTCAAGGTGGTGCTGAAGGTCTTGCGGGGCAAGTCCAGCTCCTCCAGACGGTTCAGCACACCAGGAAAATCGTGGTAGTGAAACCGCATGATAGAGCGATCTTCCTGATAAGCGGCGAGAAATGTCCGGTATTCGGTCAGCAGGTTTTTTCGGAAGTCCGGGTCTGCCAGAAGGTCGGAGAGGCGGGGTTCATCTTTCGTGAAATCCAGCCATTTTGCTCCGTCGGTTAGGCAGGGCATGAAATCATTCGGGTGATTTTCCCGGTTCAGGTCACGGTATAGATAGATCAGGCTTTCCGCCAAAAGGCTGCGCTCATATCCATCTGCCTCCAGCAGCTCCACGTTGCTGGCAAACTGTCCGGCCTCCAGCAGTTCTCCGATGCGCTGGGCCGCACTTTCCCAGGGGATGACCTGGGCATTGGTCTCATGTCTGGCCCGCTCTCCATGGGCAAGGTGGATGCCGTCCTCGTCATACCATGCGGCCATAGGGCCGTGTTCCGTGGTGATGCCGTTGCCGCCGTGATAGAGGGCCTGGAGGCGGGTGGTCATAAGGGGCAGGGGAATGTCCATTTGAAACAGATGGATCACCTGCATCCGCAGCTGATCCGTATTGCCGCCGTAGCGCAGGAACTGGTCAACCGCTTGCTGGCCAACAAAAAAAGCGGAGGATGTAGGCAATACATTCTCCGCTTCCGTAGGTGGGTTATGAACTTGTTCCGCTGGGGGAATCAGCTGTAAATCAGCTGCCGGAGTACCACTTCCTCCGCCGACGCCTTGAAGTTGTTCATGGCCTGTACCCACGCCATCTGATTGGTGGCCTTCATCTCCTCGTCCACCCGGTTCTGCTGCGCCAGCTCCCTCGTCAACTGCTGCACCATCTCGGTGGCCCGCCGGTCGATGTCCATCAGGTGCCCGTCCAGCTTGCCCGCCAGCAGCAGCCGGTCGTACAGCATCGGCTTGTGCTCCTTCAGGTACGTCTTGTGCAGCATCCCGTACTTGCCCATCGGGGCCTCCTCCGTCTCCAGCAAGGTCAGGTCGGGATACAGATACTCCCCGATCTGGGTGTAGGTCAGTTCCTCGGTCATGGATTTCATTCTCCTTTCGTGCCGTCCTGTTTTGTTCCTCTGTGGCTCTATCATACACAGAGTTCTGGCGCTTGGCAAATTTTGAAGTGCGCTCCTGCTGGCGAATGGTGCGCCCAATGTCCAGTAGCACCATCTTTGAGATGGAATTGGAGGCATTGCCCAGGACAGACACCGTTTCATAGGTGGAGAAATCGTGGATGAATTCAAAATCCGTCTCATCAAAATAGCGGTCTGCGTCATAGCCGCAGCGGGTCAGCACCGTGTAGGCAAGGCTGTTTGCCAGCAGGGTTTTCAGCCGCACGGAGAGATTCAGGTCATCCAGATCTTCCAGGAAGCTGTCCTCCCTAGTGCTGCGCAGTTCTTCCAGGTAATCGGTCAGATTGTCCTCCGCAATCACCTGGCTCATGGAACAGATCTGTTCCACGAAGGAGACGCCGGGTTCTCGCTCCACCTCGAAGCTGTTGCTGATGGATTCCAGCACTGCCTCCTCGTAGGCGGGTTCCATCTGCCAGAGCTGCGGCTCCTGGGGGCGGTGACGCCCAGGGTGCGTATCCGACACGTCAAAGACATACTTGAGCCGGGTCTTGTGGCCGGAGTCATCCAACAGAGCGATGCCCCTGCTGCCCCTGTTTACCCAGCGATCCATCCGACTGTTCCAAAACTCAATGGTGGCACAGGCGGTGGCGTCGGGACGCTGAGCGTGGATCAGGAGCTGATCCCGAAAGGGGTACTTATAAATCCTGGCGGCAGTTTTTAAGTACCGCTGCCAGTTCCCACGCACAGAGGCCACTTCCAAGGTTTTCTTCTGGCTGAACTCCGTGACGATTTGCAGCTTGCTCGCCATGTTTCCTCCTATCTCTCAAATTCATGCTTGTGCTTATTCTTTTCCGGCTTGTTTTGCTGGGAGAGCTGCGCCGCAAAGCCATTGGGCAGCTCCAGAAATTTTTCGTCCTCCACATAGTAGGCGGTCTGCTTACCGCCTTGATTGACCAGCAGAATATCGCTGTCATAGAGAGAGCGGAGGGTTCCGCCTCTGGGCCGGTGTTCCACACTGTGCTTTTTGCGAAGATCCTCCAGCGTGGTTCCAGGGCCGATGTTGCCACGATACACACAGCGGTAATCGGTGGGCTTGATTCGCTCCTTGGCCCGTTCATAGGCGCAGCAGAAGTAATCCGTCTTGATGACGTCTTTGATCTGGTAGAGTGCGTAGGTGTCGCAGCAGTCCTGCTCTCTCGGATGCTCCGGCAGGTAGGTGTAGCCGTTGCGCCACGCCATTTCCGCAAACTCCATGATGTGAAATCCGCACTGTCCGATGTAGATGTGGTAGTCGTCGATGTAGGAGCACTGCTGCTTCATCTGAGTGCCGTCCGGCTTGGTCATAATGATGCTGCTATGGTTGGGCAGAAGAAAGAGCGTGTTGTAGTTGCAGTCCACAAATCGCATATCCCGCACCCCATTCGGATTGGGAAAGGCACATACGCCTGCAATGTTGATGGGTTCCTGGCTCATCGTTCGTGACCTCCTCTTGCTTTTTTCGGCGGGGTATGCTCGTGCTCCTTCACCTTTTCCTGCGCCCAATTGGGCAGCTTGGTGAGATCCGCAATGCCCAGAATATCCGAGGCATCCCACCGGCACCGTTCCCCGGAGAACAGCTCCTGAAAATACACGGCTCTTCCCCTTGCTCCTGCGCTGCACCCAAAGCCGCCCACTGCATACCCCAGCTGGCAATCTGCTGTGCGGTACTCAGCAGCCAAGCTAGTCGGCCTGAGAATCACAAGTTTGCCCTCCAGGGATTCTTTCTCGCCACGCTCACGGCAATGCTCAGCTCCCAGCACCTCAATGGGTACAGCACGTTTCTCACGGAATTCCGCCACCGCCTTTTGCTGCTCCTGTAAGCGGTTCAGAAAAATTTGCATGATCTCGATATAACTGTCACCGGCAACCGCCTGGGGAAAGATCTTCTCACCCAGCAGGTTATATTGCTGATAACAGGTCATGTAGGGCGTTTCCTTATCTCTGGGATTGTAGCCCAGAAGTATCATAGATCCGCCCAAACGGACGGACTGGAGGATTTCATAATCCCCCGCCATTTCGGGAACCGCCATTGTTAACGCTCCTTCTCTGTGCGATTTCTGCCGGGCTGCTTCTCATCCGGCTCATTGCAGTATCGGATATAGGTATCGGAGATCCGGCGCTCACAGTCCTTCATTGCCTGCTCATACTGTTCATAGTACTTTCCTCGTACATACTCGCAGCCGGAATCTGCCTCCTGTCCCTTCGCCCGTTCCCAGACCGCATATCGGGGTAGAATATCAGGATTGAAGCCCATTGCAAATTCCCGGCCTCCCGCCACAGCGACTGCCATAATGCGGTACCCCTTCTGCTCCAGATCAAGATGCCGGGAGATTCCATCCTCCAAAAACAGGGTATAAGTTCCGTTCGGGCCCTGCTTATAAGAAACCGGGATCATGGGCTGCCCGATGAGCAATTTGGGGAAATAGGTGTAGCCCAGCTGTTCCTCCATCATATTTCTGGGCATCGAGGAAAAGTCAATGCAATGGAGTTTCTTATCCTTGATGCAGTAGGTGTGAAGTTTCCCCTTTACCGGGAAATAGCTGGACAAAACGGGATGCTTAATGTGGCCGGTGATCTCAATGCTCTTTTCCCTGTACGGAAGGCTCCATGCATGCACCTGGAAACCGTCCTTATCGGGAGTAACAATAATCAGATTGGCCGTATCGGGCAGATTGGAAAACCAGTTATTTTCTGCTTTATGATTCATAATATTCTCCTTATCGTCAATAAAAAACGGCTCGCAGAGCCGTTCAGCATCGCATGATTGAATTCTGTTATCGCTCCTGTTCCCGCAGTTTCTTTCTCTGCCACTGATCCAGGAGCCGGATAATCACTTCTTCCATTTGCTTGGGGGTATAGCTGGGCGGGAAGTATTTTTGCAAGCGGTCATTTTTCAAGGTCACTTTCCGGGCCAGGGACTTGTCCTCCCGAAGCAGCACGTCCATAGCATTGGCGTCCAGCTTTCCCTCCTCGCTCAGTTCCTTGAGCCGTTTGGCCTGTCCCAGGCTGGGGGATACCTCATCCCGCTCCATAATGACCAGCAGAGCGGCCTGCTCCTTTTCGCTCAGATGGGAAATATAGTCCGCTGCGGGCGTGACCTTCAAAAACCCGTTGTCCACCTGCTCCAGCAGGGGCGGAATCAGTTTTGTTAGATTTACATACCGCTGTATTTGGGTTGCGCTTTCACCAACTTGCTCCCCCAGAATATGCACCGATCTTCTTCCACGAAAATTGTCTCCAACTTGGGTACAATTTTTTTGTGGCCGTCCGGCCTGTCGCTTCATGGCCTCAAGTTTCAGGCTGTACGCCCTGGCTTTCTCGCTGGGCAGCAAGTCCTCACGAGTGATGTTATAGTCCACTACCAGGATGTCCGCCTCATCATCCGTGTACTCCCGGACAATGACCGGGAGGCTTTCCAGGCCCACCGTCCTGGCACAGTAGTCACGGCGATGGCCGGAGAGAATCTCATAGCCCCCCTCCATCCGGGGGCGCACGATCAGCGGTTCTGCAACCCCCACCTGCTCGATGCTGTCCATCAGCCGCACCAGATCCGGCGTGGGCCGCTCAATGGAGTAGGGCTGTCTGGCATAGGGGTGAATCTCACCGATGGGAATGTTCAGGATGCGCTCGTGGCTGTCCTGCTGCCGTTCCTGCTCGCTCTTAAACAGATCATCGAGCGAGATTAGGCCCATGTTTTTGACGTTGTCTGCCAAGGTTCATCACCTCCCTGGTAAAAGATTCATAGGCGCTTGCCACCCGCCCCTCCTTGTCGTGCTCAAAGATGTTTTTATGCTCCAGGCTGATCTCGGCGGCACGGATCGACCGGGGAATTTCGCTGTGGAACACCCTGCCCCCGTAGGCTACCCGGATCTGCTCAATGACGCCGCGGGAGAGAGTGGTGCGGCTGTCAACCATCGTCATCAGGATGCCGCCGATTTCCAGGCCGGGATTCAGCTGACGCTTGACCCGCATGACCGTCTTGAGAAGCTGTTCCAGGCCCTTGGCGGGCAGATAGTGGGCCTGCACGGGGATGATGACGGTGTTGGCCGCTGTTAGTGCGTTGATTGTCAGCATACCCAGGGAAGGCATACAGTCCACGATGGCATAGTCATAGTCCTTCTGAACAGTGGAGAGATACTGCCGCAAGACTGTTTCCCGGCTCATGGTGTTGACCAGCGATACCTCGGTGACAGATAGCTCGATGTTGGCTGGCATCAGATCCACGCCGTCCTTGTGGTGCAGAATACCATCGTGGAGCACAATGGGCTGATCGGTGATAATCTTCCCCATGACCGTTGCCAGGGTGGGGTTCAGTTCATCCGGCTGCTCCCAACCAAGAAGCTGGGTGAGATTACCCTGGGCATCTGCGTCAACCAGAAGAACTTTTTTACCTTGCCGGGAAAGACCAATGGCCAAACTTGCCGCCGTGGTGGTCTTGCCGACGCCGCCCTTCTGATTGGCCAGTGCGATTGTGTGCATTTATGACACCTCCGTTTCAAACATCAGCCTGCCCTCAAAAGGACAGGCCCTTTTATTCTTTTTTCGGTATGTATTCTTTCTTTACTCCTGTCAGTATCACTATACTCAGTCTTATTACCCTCGGTTTTTCCGCAGTCTGGAGTTCCGATTATCCGAGGTCTTGAACTTGGTTTTTCGGAAGTCTTGACCTCCGATTATCCGAAGTCTTGACCTCTGTTTTTCCGAGGTCTTGATTTCGGTTTTCCAGAAGTCAGCTTTTCTCCGGCAAAGTTTTTGACATAGATCAGGGAGGCCCGCCCTTGACCCTGCCGCACCCGCTCAATCAGACCAACCCCTTTCTTGCTGTCCAATTCATGGAACAGCTTGATCGCCTTCTCCGTTTTGAACCCAAGTGTCTCCGCAACGTCATCCAGGGTGAATATGATATATACCCGGCCCTGATCGTCGTGCCATCCGTTCTTCATGGACAGGCTCATACGGTCAAGCAGGATGCCGTAGAGAAGCCTTGCATCTGTCGATATACCGGCAAACCGGCTGTCTGTAAAGAGCAGCTTGGGGATACGGTAAAATGAGAACTGCTCCGCCTCATAGCCGTAATAATAAGAAAGCTCCTCAGAAGCCATAACAATCACCCCCTATCAAAAAAGGAGAGCGTATTTAACACGCTCTCCCCGTATAGACAATATAAAACTGATATACAATTTGAAACACATCGCTCAAATAGCGACAACACCTTGATTGATGAAATGAGCGATGTGTGATATAATAAAGCCAATCATTTACAGCTACGAGGTATTTGCATGAGAAACAAAAAGCCTCCCTTTGAAATCACAAACCAGATCATTGACCGTGTGGCTGAGATCGCTGAGCTGGTGGGTCGCTTGACCGCAGCCTCTCCCCTATCCACAAGTCCCACGCTCCGTCGTGCCAACCGCATCCGTACCATCCATGGCTCACTGGCCATCGAGCAGAACACGCTTTCGCTGGAGCAAGTGACTGCCGTGCTGAATGGTAAGCACGTTCTTGCGCCGCCCAAGGATATTGCAGAAGTTAAGAACACCTATGAGATTTATGAGCGGCTGGAGGAACTCGATCCCTATTCCGTAGATGATTTGCTGACTGCTCACGGCATTATGACGCGGGGCTTGGTAGATGAATCCGGTATGTTCCGAACCCGTCCTGTAGGCGTAGTAGACAGCGAGGGGCACGTCCTTCATTTTGGGACGCTGCCTCAGTATGTCCCCGATTTGGTGCTGGAACTGCTGGACTGGGTAAAGACCAGCGATGTGCATATGCTGATCCGCAGCTGTGTGTTCCATTATGAACTGGAACTGATCCATCCCTTTGCTGACGGAAATGGGCGTGTGGGGCGTCTGTGGCATACGTTGCTCCTCTCTAAGTGGAATCGGGCCTTCGCCTGGCTTCCGGTTGAGTCCATCATCCATAATCGCCAGCCGGAATATTACGCAGCAATCAACGCCTCCAACCATGCGGGAGAGTCCACGGTATTTATTGAGTTTATGCTCTCAGCCATCAAAGCATCGCTCATAGAAGCCATCAATACGAGTGCTGAAATGAGCGATGGAAAGATAGACAAAGTGACGCTCCGTTGGAGAAAGATTGAGGAGTTTCTGAAAAATCACGACTATATCATGAACGCTGATGTCCGGGAGTTGTGTGGTGTATCGGCAGCGACGGCAAATCGCATTCTAACCCAATTTGTTTATGAAGGAAAAATCATTCGGGACCATCTACTAGGACATTGGGCGTACAAAAGAAATGATGGTCTAAATAACGTGGATAGAGAAATGTGAAACTTAGAATTACAGGCCATCTTCTCTTTTCCTATTCTAACTATATTTACTCCATGATTATATCTTAAAATATAGAAAGTTGGCGTGCTATGGATAATATTAGTATATACGAAAGTTTTTGTGCATGGGTTGATTTACTGGGGTATGGTAGTGCATTTTACTCATGTAATTGGGATATTACCAATCCTTCCGCACTTAATAACCTTAAGCGCATCCAACATTTAGAATCTTTTACAACATCCATATGCAGTCCATTTTATGAAACTCTTTTTGCTCTAAACGACGGATTTATCCGCAATTTTGACATACCGCCAAACAATATATCGTGTATATTGAGTTGGTTTATTGACGTGATACGCAAATTTAAGGCAATTAACGAAATGGACATACAAAATGGTTACTGTGGCGCGCGAGGCGTTATTGCTTATGGCAACAGGGCTCAATATCGGGAAATTAATTCTTTAGGAAAAGGAGATTTTATACAAACAACAGCAGATAGGAAGTTAGAGTACAACAAAAAACAAATTGTATTGACGCCAGGTGAGTTGCAGATGAACACTGCCTTTTCTAAAGCATATATTATCGAATCTGGAGGTCATCGTAGCGGACTTATAAACAACAAACTACATATTGATGAAAGTGTGTTAATTAAATTAGCTGATGTAATTAATAAGATTGGTTTTGATAAATTTGGTCTAATCGAAGAAGACGATGACGAAAGTAAGTGGCTCGTCTATAAATATACAGCTACTTTCTGCAGAGAAGATAAATCTTTTTTTGTAAAAGCTATATGCAATGATACAGAATGGGATTGTTTTCGTATAGATTTCGATAATATCGTTTCCTACGAAGATAGTCGAAAGTCACTAACAACTCACCTATACACACCATGCAAAGTATACGATTCTAGATACTCCCCATATGATAGGGACACCATTGAACTGTAACTGCTTTGATAAACATCCATCTATTTTTCTAAAATCTTACCATTTACAATATCCACTGCACTACATTAACCACGCACAAAGCCCGGAAGTTCTTGACCAACAAGTTCTTCCGGGCTTCGATTACATTTGTTCTGTCGGGAGACATACGACCATCTAAAGAGTCAACCAAGCAACAAGATACTGGCCTCATAGAGGATGTCCAAATGCCGGTTATAGCCATCCACTCGCACTGAGCCTGACAGCAGCTTTGCACCGCCGCTACACTCGGATTTGTCGTTTGCTTTAACCGTTATTCATGATGTGCGCCACCAGGCGCAGGTTGTGCTCGATGAGGATGTTCCGGGCCTCCAGATCACCCTGCGCCATCCGCTCCAGGTACATCCGCTCCTCCTCCGCTTTCAGCGGACGGGGGAAGGAGCCGCTTCCCCCGCCGGAGAGGCGCAAGGTGAAGAACAGGCTGTTGAGCATCAGCAAAATCCACGCAGTGAACATTTGTCACACCTCCATAGTTCCACTCTATTCCGCCCGCGTCTGTCCCTATGTCAACGATCCTGTTCCATGCGGGTTTCCCCTGCGGAACGTGAACGAAATTGACGGTTTTTCCCCCATTGCTTTTAGTGGAACTGCTAAATTTTTAAAAATCGCTCCCTCTATATTTACGAACCGCTGCCAGAAGGCTATAATTTATCGTGGTCGGAAATGAGCAAAATTTTTCGAAAATTTGACCGCGGAGTCAGATTTGGGGGAGCATTTTGGATATTGCGAATATAGTCGCCATGTTTGGCGCCATCGCCACGTTCCTGTTTGGTATGTCCACCATGACGGACGGCCTGGAGAAGCTCTCCAGCGGCCGGCTGGAGCATATCCTGGAGCGTCTTACCAGCAACGTATTCAAGGGGGTCCTTCTGGGGGCCGTCGTCACCGGGCTGATCCAGAGCTCCGCCGCCACCACCGTCATGTGCGTCGGTTTCGTCAACGCGGGCATCATGAAGCTGGAGCAGACGGTGGGCATCATCATGGGCGCCAACATCGGCACCACCGTCACCGCGCAGTTGCTGCGCCTAGGCGATATCGACGCGGACAACATCGTGATGATGTTCCTGCAGCCCTCCTTCCTAGGGCCCATTCTGGCGGTTGTGGGCATCATCTTCTACATGTTCATCAAGGGCGGGCACAAGCGCATTGTGGGCCAGATCGTGCTGGGCTTGGGTCTGCTGTTCATCGGCATGAACACCATGTCCTCCGCCGTGGAGCCGCTGAAGAATCTTCCGGAGTTCCAGTCGGTGTTTACCGCCTTCTCCAATCCCCTTCTGGGCGTAGCCGTGGGAGCGGCGGTCACCGCCCTGCTCCAGAGCTCCTCCGCCTCTATGGGCATACTCCAGGCCATCAGCACCACCGGCGTGGTCTCCTTCAACATCGCCATGCCGCTGATTATGGGCCAGAACATCGGCACCTGCATCACCGCGCTCATCTCGTCGGTGGGCGCTTCCAAAAATGCCAAGCGGACCGCCATGATTCACCTCTTTTTCAACATCATCGGCTCGGTCTTTTTTCTGGTGGTTCTGTACGCGGGCAACGCCCTGTTCCGCTTTCCGTTCTGGGAAAACACCATGGACATGGGCTCTATCGCCAACCTCCACCTGGCGTTCAACATCGCCTGTACTGCCCTGCTTCTTCCCTTCCACCGCCAGCTCGTCAAGCTGGTCAAGGCGGTGGTGCCCGGCGACGCGGAGGAGCGGGAGCTGTCCGTGCTGGACGACCGTTTCCTGTCCTCCCCCTCCCTGGCGCTGGAGCGGGCCCACGATGCGGTGGTGCAGATGAGCGAGTTCGCCCGGGACAACTACCGGCTGGCTGTGGAGCTCATCTGGAAATTTGACGCCAAGAAGCTGGAGCGGCTCAACGAAACCGAGGTGGCGCTGGACAAGCTGGAGGGTCTGCTGGACAACTATCTGGTCAAGCTCACCGACCGGGCGCTGACCGCCGAGGAGAGCACCCGGGTGTCCGAGCTGCTGCACACCCTGTCCGACTTTGAGCGCATCGGCGATTACGCCGTCAACGTCTCGGAGAGTGCGGTCGTCCTCCACGACCGGAACATTACCTTCTCCCCCCAGGCCCGGGCCGAGCTTGAGAGGCTCACCGCGGCGGTGGGAGAGACGCTGGACAAGACGGTAGCCTGCTACCAGAGCCGCCAGCGCACCCTGGCTGTCCAGGTGGAACCGCTGGAGGAGGTTGTGGATCTGATCGCCGCCACCCTGAAAAACCGCCATGTGGAACGTCTTAAGGCCGGTGAGTGCACCATCGAGCTGGGCACCCAGTTCCTGGAGCTGCTGATCAATCTGGAGCGCATGTCCGACCACTGTTCCAACGTGGCTCTGCACATCCTGCGCCAGACCTCCTCGCCCGACGACAAGGTGCGCATCGACTCCCACGCCTATATGCACGAGCTGCATCACGGCGGTTTCAACCAGGAGTTTGACGACCTCTTTCAGGAGTACCGGACAAAATACTTCCAGCCCATTGCCGGGGACCCGGAGCGCGTTTGATAAAAAAGTACCCCCTGCCGCATGCGGCAGGGGGTACTTTTTGCTATTCATAAGCATGGCAAAGTTGGCCATGCGCCGCTTACCGCGGCACGGCCATGCGATTACGGGACGGCCCGCATGCGCAAACACTTCATGCACCTGAGCTTTTGCATTTTTTCGTGGTGCGCCCTGTTGGAGTGTTATACGCCTTCACCGGTCACGTCGCAGAACTCCGGCTCCTCCCCCAGCGCGAACTGGAGGGGGCGGTCTCCCTTCAGCAGGCGTGAGAGCTCCACATAGCGCACCCGGCTGTTCCGGTAGGTGAGCCAGTAGAAGCGCATGGACTCGGCGCAGAGGACGGAGGAATACACCGTGTAGTCATAGGGCACCACGCCCCGGTCGTGGGGGGTGATCTCCCCCGGCCCGGTGAGCTCCACCGCACCCAGAGGAAAGGCGGCGCTGTGGAGCAGGCGGAACAGAAGGGACACCCCCTCCGCTTCGTCCCCGCCCTTGACCGCGTGCTCCCGGAGGAAGGCCAGCCGCACGAAGCGGGAGGGGGACGACCAGTCCCCGGGCAGGCCGGCCGCCCCGCTGCCGGAAAAGCAGGGCTCCAGCCGCTCCCCGCCCCAGGCCAGCTCTCCGTAATCCAGGGGCCGGAGCTGGGGATGGTTCAACAGATTGGTACGGTGCCACGGGTAGCCGGGGCTGTTGGTCATCACTCCAACCGTGTTCCGGTAGATGTGCAGCCCGTCCCGGTCGGACTCCACCACGATGCTCTCCCCGGTGCGGTCGGAAAACATCCAGTGGATGGGCGGCACGGTCCCCAGCATGGGGATGGCCACCAGCGACACCCGCTCCTCCAGTGCGCGGGCCACCTCCTCCACCGAGGCACAGGTGGCCAGGCACCAGGTCACCAGGAAGGGCGGCTGGAGGGGCAGGGTGCCGGGCCGCGCCTCCGGGGCAAAGTGGGCAAACGTGCGGTAGTAGAGCTGGCCGCCCATCAGGCCCTTCTCGTTGAGGCCCTCATACAGGGCCGGGGTGGAACGCAGCACCAGGGAGCCGATGCCCACCGCAGCGTAGGCCGCCGTACAGCGGGTGGACGGCTCCAGATTGCCCTCCAGCTCGGTACCGCAGGCGTAGAACACCTGTCCCCGTGGTACAAAGGTCACCTTGCTGTCCGCCGCAATGCGGTTGAAATCGAAGTTACGCCCCCACAGGTGCCCGCCGTCCGCCGTCTCCCACGCCACCGCGCTGCACCCGGCGGACAGGTCGCCCAACAGCGCCCGCGCCCGGCTCTCGTTAGAATCCATCTGTTACGCCTCCTTCTGGAACCTATGTGCTTATGGTATACGGTCTGTCACTGATTATACACCTTTTTCCCCTTCCCCGCCACCAGCAAAAGGAGCACCCCGGCAGCCAGAAGCAGCCCTTGGACGGCCCAGGCCGCCGCCGGGAGGGAGAAAGCCGGGTCCAGCATCCCCAGAGTCAGGGGATAGGACGTGCACAGGCCGCCGTTCCACAGCCCCAGGGCCTCCGGCAGAGGCAGGGCCGCCAGGGCAAAGGGGAGGAGCATCCACACATAGAGCAGCCAGGGCCGCAGGCGGCCCAGCAGCCAGCCGCTGCCCAGGGCGAACACCAGAGGGGGCGCCAGGATCACC